>OHTD01000774.1_pt1 | contig 16402 bp, 13 predicted proteins | sample 1578871 | NCBI WGS metagenome assembly OHTD01 (sample SAMEA3879574, study PRJEB24766) | human gut metagenome | biome: human-associated habitat; feature: feces | place: USA | collected 1985/1987 | reverse complement strand
TAACTCAATTCTATCACTATATCTTTCCGCATTTCACTTTTTTGTAGTAACTTTGCCCAATATACATACGGTTAGCAGCTCCTGTATTGCTGACACCGTCATTCCAAAACTTCACAAAGTCAAGTGAATTCACCATATCCGGCAGCACAGTTGGAGCACTCCATCCTAATGTACCTTGATAACTGGCACGCATCTTTCCTTCTTCACCTTGTTTAGTTGTCACCAGAATCACACCGTAAGCTGCACGTGCTCCATAAATAGCACAAGCCGCCGCGTCTTTTAATACAGAAATATTCTCGATGTCATTCGGGTTTACATCTGAAAGAGACATTTCCACACCATCTACCAATACATAAGGAGCAGAATTTCCAGACAAGTTGCCTTGACCACGCAAACTCAACGAACCGGTAGCGCCAGGACGTCCCGATCCTCCATTGCTTACTGACAAACCCGGAACTAAACCTTGCAAACTCTGTGTTGCATCCACTACCGGACGATGTTCCAACGCATCTCCTTTCACAGAAGCGACAGATCCGGTAAGATTCACTTTTTTCTGCACACCATAACCTACCACAACAACTTCATCCAACGTTTCGGTATCCTCAGCCAAGACAATACTGAAACTAGTTTTTCCATTGATTGGAAGAGTTTGCGTAGCATAACCAATATAAGACACGACTAGATTTCCTTTGGATGGAACATTGGAAAGCATAAAATTACCATCCAAATCGGTTATCGTACCGTTTGAGGTTCCTTCAATTAAAACACTGGCCCCAATTACAGGCTCCTGACTGTTTTTGTCAATTACCTTACCACTGATGGATAAGGATTGAGCTGTCACCATCGGCGAGAACAAAAACAGAATAGCTGTCACCAATCCAAGGACTGAAAGCAGTTTCATTTTTTTATTCATAATAAAAGAATTTAAGGATTAATTAGATTAAAAACTGTTGCAAATATAGGCGTTCCCATTCCGCCAGCACCTCTTTATTTGTCTAATTAATATCTGTATTTGTCTAGAAAGCCCCTATTATCCAGCCTTTAAACAAAATAAGACCTGAAGATCTCCGGATACCGGAAGACATTCAGGTCTTATTTTTATATGTTAAAAAGAAGTTACTCTGCCACCATACTCATCGCTATTCCTTTTTCCAAACCACGAAGCTCGGCAAGGCCACGCATACGTCCCAAACAAGAATAGCCCGGATTTGTTTTCTTGTTCAAATCATCTATCATCTGATGACCATGATCCGGACGCATAGGAATAGATATTCCACGACGTTGCTGCACTTTCAACAGGTTCTTAACTACATGATACATGTCCACATCACCCTCCAGATGATTCGCCTCATAAAAGTTCCCTTCAGCATCACGTTGGGTACTGCGCAAATGAACAAAATTGATACGGTCTCCCCAACGTTCCATGATACCCGGCAAATCATTCTGTGCAGATACGCCAAATGAGCCACAGCACAGACAAAGTCCGTTTGACGGATTAGGTACAGCTTCCACCAACAGCTTGAAATCCGCCTCCGTACTCATAATGCGCGGCAAGCCCAGAATAGACATAGGCGGATCGTCCGGATGAATAACGAGCTTTACTCCCACTTCATCGGCTACCGGACAAATTTCTTTCAAGAAGAAAATCAAGTTATTGCGGAGTTTGTCCGCATCAATATCCTTGTAACGGTCCAGTTCATTTTGGAATTGCTCCAATGTAAAACTTTCCTCCGAACCGGGCAATCCTGCAATCATATTTCGTGTCAGACGATGAATTTCTTCCTCATCCATTTGTGCCAGACGCGCTTTTGCCTTTTCTATCTCTTCGGCCGAGTATTCCTTTTCGGCTCCCGGACGTTTCAAGATAAACAGATCGAACGCTACAAAAGCAGCCCGCTCAAAACGCAATGCCTTGGAACCATCGGGCAACGTATATGCCAGGTCCGTACGGGTCCAATCCAGTACAGGCATGAAGTTATAAGTCACAATATAGATACCACATGCTGCCAGATTACGCAAACTCTGTTTATAGTTCTCGATATATCTCAGATAATCTCCTGTCTGTGTCTTAATATGCTCGTGTACGGGCACGGATTCTACGACACTCCAAGTTAATCCTGCTTCTTCAATCAATTTCTTGCGCTTCATTATTTCCTCTACCGTCCATACTTCACCGTTGGGAATATGATGTAAGGCATTGACAATACCGGTTGCTCCGGCTTGTTTGATGTCCCACAATGATACGGGATCATTCGGTCCGTACCAGCGCCATGTTTGCTCACATAAAATCATATCAAATAAAAAAATTGAGAATTAAAAACTAAAGACTTGTTACATGGCAAATGCATTGAAACCACCATCTACTACGGCTACTGTACCGGTTACAAAGCTGCTGGCATCGCTGATGAGATACTGGATGGTTCCACACAGTTCCTCTGCTTTACCGAAACGTTTGAACGGAGTCTGGCGAATCACATCATTACCACGCTGAGTATATGTACCATCTTCGTTTGTCAACAAAGTACGGTTCTGTTCGGTCAGGAAGAATCCCGGAGCAATGGCATTCACGCGGATGCCTTCACCAAATTTCGTAGCCACTTCATTGGCCATGAACGCAGTGAAATTAGAGATTCCCGCCTTTGCAGCCGCATAACCACATACACGGGTCATCGGACGGAATGCCGCCATAGAAGAGAAGTTCACAATAGCTCCTTTCTTCTGTTCCACCATCGGCTTCAAAAATACCTGTGTAGGCAGAACTGTTCCGGTAAGATTCAGATTAAGCACTTTCTGGAACTCATCGACCTTCAAATCAAAGAAATTTCCTGTAGGAGCAATCGTAGCACCCGGCATATTACCTCCTGCTGCATTCAGCAATGCATCTACACGACCATATGCTGCGAGAATATCCTTCAGATTCTGCTCCAATATAGCCTCATCCAACACATTCGTTACAAGAAACATGGCTTCCCCGCCTTTGGCCTTGATTTCGTTTACAATGGCATTTCCTACTTCTGCCTTACGGCCTAATATAACAACCTTGGCACCTTCTTCTGCCAAATGGGCGGCAATAGCCTTTCCCAAAACCCCTGTTCCACCGGTGATTACCACCACCTGGTCTTTTACACTAAACAAATTATTCATGATATTATTCTTTATGGTTTATACCTTTAACACTATCTCGCAAAACAATCAGGCTCTCCGGCCCCATATTAAACAAAAGATCGGCGATACTCAAATTCGGCAGAAAACCGTATTTGGCATCAAAAACTTGATAGTAAGGTTTAGGGCAAAAGTCAGCATCCGCCTCACGCCAGTCACGCTTCGGATGAATAGTCTCACGAAAATCAACCTCACCCGGAACAAATTCCATGCAATATTCCGTTGTTCCTTCCATATGGGGATGAATATCGATCAAATCGCATACTAAAGAACAAATTTCCTGATTATAATCCCACAAGAAGGCATATTTCTTTTCATAAAAGACGCGGAAATCATCAGCATAGTACTCAAAGAAAGGACTGTTTCTATATGCAGCCACCAAAGCATTCCAATGTATATGACGCCAATTGCCATGATCCGAAATACGGACATCCTTCATCAGGCATTTAGGCGTACCGCTTTTTTCCGTAGGGATAGTCAGTGCCAGCGGACCGTCGGCTGCCGCAATGACACAACGGTTGCGATAAGTCTGTTTCACATAATTGTCATACTGTTCCACATAGGCCTTCTCACAGGCAAACAGTTTTGTATAATATTCCACCGGGGCCAGATAGGCCGAACTTAAATATATCGTATTCTCCATTATTGCACTCGTTGAAAAATGCGCCCTTTTCTGGATGAAAACCAAATGCGCCAAGCTTTACCGATCAAATGGTCATCGGGCACCAGGCCGAATAAACGCGAATCACACAGATTTACCGGATTATTGGATGCCATCCAGTAATAATTTTTATTAAATGTATAGGCTTCTACAGGTTTTCCCCCTACATACAGGGTATCTCCCCTGACAGAAGCCACTCTCCCTTCATGGCGGACAATAGTATTGCACAACAAGGTCACATTCCAAGGATATACCTTGACAGGTTTCCCTTTTTCCGGGATCACAAAGGGATGGCTCTTGCTTATATCCTTATGATAAAGAGGAATCAAATCCACTTTTCCCGCCAGTTTTTGTTTTAACAGGTAATATTCATAATGACTGAAGGTACGTATATACTTCCCCTCGGCATACCCCACCAACCTGTTTCCCTGAATGTTCACTTGCTGCATGGCAGCCTGCATCGTTTCTTCTTCCGTATGAGAATAGACATACAAAGATTTACTATCCGGGCTCAACACTTGTTCGTCGGTCACCCACAGTTCATCATTCAACATCAACGTATCTCCGGGTACTCCTACCACACGGCTTATAAACACTTCCCGATTGCCCACCGACGTCTGAGGAGACCGTGGATTAGGATTGTTGAACAACACAATATCCCCTTTCCCGGCAGTTTTTCCCAGCCACCGCCAGATAGAAAAAGGCACACGAAACCCATAACTCCACTTATTCACCAAAACCCTTTCCCCTTGATAAAGGCTATTCTCCATACCGGTAGAGGGAATGGTGCAGGAGGTGAAAGCAAATGTCTTTACCAACAGTACCAGAATGACAGCAGTAAGCATTGCTTTTATCCATACAGGAATACAGGGTATGCGCAATTTATTTAATGTTATCTACAAAGGTAAACAATCGGTTCCAACGTATTTTTCCATCCAGCCAGCCACGGTCATTATCCAATGACAACCAGATAAAGATAGGTTTTCCCACCACATGATCTTCGGGAACAAATCCCCAAAAACGGGAGTCAGCCGAATTATGACGGTTATCTCCCATCATCCAGTAATAATCCATCTTGAAAGTATACTCATCGGTTTCCTTGCCGTTAATATAAATCTTTCCATCTTTCACCGCCAGTTCATTACCCTCGTAAACATGAATAGGACGCTCATAAACAGGAAGATTCTCTATCGTGAGTTTCACCGTCTCTCCCTTTTTGGGAATCCATACAGGTCCGTAGTTATCCGTAGTCCAGTTCTTATACATATTCAGCGGGTACAAGCCCCCCGCATCATCAGCCGGTGTATTCTCAATACTGACTACAATATCCTTACGCGCCAACAAACCAGCTTTCGCTTTTTCCGTCAGAGGCATATTATAAACAGAAGCATCCGTATAATACATCATCATATCCTCCTTGCTGATACCCAGTTCATGAGCCAGGTCATCGGGAATAGGGCGCTTGGTTTTCACCAGATAACGATACTGCACATTATCAGGCTCTTTATTAGCTTTACCATCCAAATAAATAATACGATCCTTTATCTCCAACGTTTGTCCGGGCAAACCCACACACCGCTTCACGTAGTTCTCACGGCGGTCTACCGGACGGCTGATTATCTCACCGAAGTTCTGTGGATTCTCTTTCAGGTACTCCCGTCCCAACTGATAATAATAATCATAGACCACCCGTTGCTGCTCCGGAGTCATGGAAGCCAAATCCACCGGTTTTGCCAGCTCCTTGCCTGCGCCATAACTCAGACGGTAAATATCATCATTGGGCACACCGGTGGCAACTGTATCTCCGGCCGGAAAGTTAAAGACAACGATATCATTCAACTGTACATCCCCCAAACCTTTCACCCGTTTATAATCCCATTGTGGATGCTCAAGGTATGATTTACAATTAAAAAACGGCAGTGTGTGTTGTGCCAACGGCATGTGCAGCGGAGTCTGAGGCACACGGGGCCCATAACTCATTTTACTCACAAACAGATAATCACCCGTCAGCAATGATTTTTCCAGCGAAGAAGAAGGAATCACATAGTTCTGGAAGAAATAGAGGTTGACAAAGTATACCGCCACCAGTGCGAATACAATAGCATCCACCCATCCCATGACAGTCACTACATGACGGTTCTTGGACTCTCTCCACCAAGTCCATGGAATCTTCTTTGTGATATACGCATCGAAGATAAACGGTACAACCACCAATCCCAGCCAGCTTCTCAACCAGACAAGAAATATCAGGTAAAGCGCCAGAACAACGGCAAACTTAATCCACTGTGTACGTGTTGCTCTTATCATATCTTAAAACTGAAATAAATCACTCATTCCTAATAACCCTTCATGCCTGGATGTATATTCCGCCGCCAAAACAGCTCCCAAGGCAAACCCCTTCCGATTCTTTGCATCATGGGTAATTGAGATGCTGTCCGCCTCAGAGTCATAGCGGATAGTATGAATACCAAACACCTCCCCTTCACGGATCGAATTTACAGGAAACTCATTCTCGGCACATTCCGATGTTCCCGACACGGTTCCATCCGGTGCCACCATGGTCCCTTTCACCCATTTACTCTTGCGGTTCATATTTTCCAGAATTCCTTCGGCCAGCGTGATGGCTGTTCCGCTGGGCGCATCCAGTTTATGAATATGATGAGTTTCGGTCATGGAAACCTCGTAAGCGGGAAAGTTATTCATTATTTTAGCCAAATATTTATTTACAGCAGAGAATATAGCGACACCCAGACTGAAGTTAGACGACCAGAACAAGGTTTTTCCACCTTTCGTGCATAATTCTTTCACCTCATCACCATGTTTGTCCATCCATCCGGTACTGCCCGATACCAATTTGACACCGGCAGCAAAAGTTTTCATATAGTTGTCATATGCCACCATCGGGTTAGTAAACTCAATAGCCACATCTGCTGATTTAAATGCTTCCGAATTAAAATCATCTTGATTATCAACATCTATAATACTCACAATCTCATGTCCGCGGGCAACTGCAACCTTTTCAATCTCCTTGCCCATCTTTCCGTATCCTATTAATGCTATTTTCATAATTACGAATGTTATTTCAGCCACAAAGATAGCGTTTTTCGTTGTAAACCATTACATTTGCCAAACATTTACACCTCATTAACATGGAACAACTATTACACTATGTATGGAAACATAAAATATTTCCTCTCAAAGAACTGAAAACGACAACCGGCCAACAAGTGGAAGTTATAGATACGGGACTGGCGAATACCGACGCCGGTCCCGATTTTTTTAATGCCAAGCTCAAGCTGGACGGTGTGCTTTGGATAGGCAATATCGAGATACATGAAAGATCTTCAGACTGGTTCAAACACGGACATCATGCAGATGCCGGTTACAACTCTGTCATTCTGCATATAGCCTCCGAAATAGATACGGAAATCAGCAGGAGCAATGGAGAAAGAATCCCCCAAATACAACTCATCTGCCCGGAAGCGGTCCGCACCAACTACAAGGAACTGTTGGAAACAGACAGCTACCCCCCTTGTTACCGCATCATTCCTTCACTCCCCCCTTTCACCGCCCACTCATGGATGACTGCCTTACAGATGGAAAGATTCGAGCAAAAAGCGACCTTATTGAATGAACGGTTAAAACGTTGTCAAGGCAATTGGGAAGATGCTTTTTTTATCACACTGGCACGTAATTTCGGTTTCGGGCTGAACGGAGACGCTTTCGAAACCTGGGCTCATCGGCTTCCCTTCCGGGCGGTAGACAAGCATCGGAACGACCTTTTCCAGATAGAAGCCATCTTCTTTGGACAAGCCGGCATTCTGGAAGATTCTGATGGAGACGGATACTATCTCCGGCTAAAAAAAGAGTACACCTATCTACAGCATAAATTCGGACTTATCCCGATGGATGCTTCCCTATGGCGTTTTCTCCGGCTACGTCCTGCTAATTTTCCGCATATACGGATTGCACAGTTGGCATGTCTTTATCATCGTGCCTACGGACTGCTCTCTCGCATCATGGAAACGGAGACACTACAAGGTGTCAGAGATATTCTGAAAGGAGGAACGTCAGAATACTGGCTCACTCATTATACATTTGGCGGTTCTTCCCCTTCCCGTCCGAAGACTCTAAGTAACACCTCACTGGATTTACTCATTATCAACACGGTAGTGACATTTCTCTATGCTTACGGACTGCATAAAGGGAATCGTGTACTTTGTGCACGTGCCGGCAGTTTTCTGGAAGAATTGAAAGCGGAGAACAATTATATCACCCGCATGTGGGAACAATGCGGAATGAAAGCCTCCAATGCCGCCGACAGCCAAGCTTTGATACAATTAAAGAAAGAATATTGCGATAAGAAAAAATGCCTGTATTGCCGGATAGGGTACGAATATCTGAAACGGTCATAATATTCTATCACCCTGCCGGCCATTATTAACTATATCCATAGAATGCCGACAGGGATGTATGAAGCTGTGACAATAATTTATGTATAACAAATGACGAAACAGTCTTGTCACCGGAAGGACAGGTACTGAGAATACCTCTATCCTGCCCAACTGACTATTATTCTCTTTGGAAATCAGACGGATAATTTACTTCATTAATAATCTTTCCTCCCTCCAAACGCTCCCATGTCTTGAAAGAGCGCACTCCTTGTGTCAGTTCAATGACCCGTGCCCCATTTCCTCCCGGAATATCGTGATAAACGGTATTCCCTCCGGTAAACCGTCCATAGCACAACAAAATCCCTTTCCAATCAACTACATAATCATTCACATGGTCGTGCCCCACAAATGTAGCCATTATGTCTCCTGCATTCAGCATAGCAGCATACAAACCTGTATTAATCAACGGAGCACAAGCCTTTTCCTTACGTGTTCCTATCAATAACGCATTTTCATCTTGCGCCGCTTCATTATATTCCGGAAAAGGAATATGAAAGAAAGCCAACGAGGGCAGTGGCTTGCCACCATTACGTTCCGTATATCCCACACTGCTCTCAACATACCAATTTATCTGATCCGGCTTTATCCAATCATACCCTTTTACCTGTTTCAAAGACGAATACGCATTGCTATCGAAGACATAAAGCACAGCTGCATCCTTCTTTCCGTCTTCCGACTTCAAAGGAAGTACATAATTAGTAACTCCCGAAATCCCTGCCGTGGTAGAGGTCAGATTACCCGGCATATCTTTGATATATTCCAGTAACTCAATACGGGTCATATCTTGCTCATCATCATGGTTTCCCCAAGTCACGGCAAAAGGCAAACGGCGGGAAACAACAGGTTCCAAAGCTTTAGACAATGCCTCGCTCGCCGGCTTGCCAAACACCAAATCACCTGTATAAATCACCAAATCCGGTTTCTCAACATCCAAGACCTCATTCATTCGCTCCGCCGCTTCTTCCGAGGCAGAGTCTCCCGGTACCCAATGAACATCAGTGAACTGAACAATCTTAAACTTCTTGTCTGCATTGAATTTCAGCACATTTTGCGCGCTTACCGGCATCATCCCTACACAAAGCAGAGCCAACACACCACATAATGTTTTTATCTTTTTCATCATCCTAAAAATTTATTTAAACTGATTACTGCAACCACCAAGGCTTATCCGAGGTTTTATCACTTCCACCAAACTGCTCATTCAAAGCAGCCTCCACATGAGTGGCATTGTTATTATATTCATCCTGCGGATACATCCAGCGATAAGGCAGACTAACTCCTGCGGCACGGCGGAAATCGGGATACCCCGTACGAAGCGCCTCATAGTAGGGTAGCCATACACTTCCCTGCAAAAATGTCGGCAAATACTTTTGCATAATAATACGCTCTATCTTCTCATCAGTAGAAAGGGAAGAGGAATAAGCCACCTTGTCATTTCGAAGGTATTCTGCCGCTGCATCCTGAGTGAGATAATCAGCTACCGACACAGCATATTTCTGATAAAACTCAAAAGACGCCTTGACGGCCGATTCATAATAAATCTTGTCATCTCCCTGAATCCATCCTCTTACTACAGCCTCAGCCAATATAAGCTGCTGTTCAACGTAACCTAACAAGACCATAGGCTCATTGGTCGGAGTCTGGTAATAACGGGGAGCAGGCTTGGAACAGTTTCCAGCCACCGCCTTATCATTAACCAAACTATAAGGAACAGCCGGATCACCCCCGTCATAAGAGCTGAAATCATTAATCGCTTTTCCGGCTTTTTCAGCATTCGGAGTTTGCGTGGCAACAGCAAATAAACGCGGATCCTGCCGTGTAGCCAATGCAGCAATATAAGTGGAATCCATAAAACGCCCCGAACCGAAATCGCTGTCATTAAAATACGGATAACGGTTATCCTGCTGGTCAAGATAGATCAACTGCCCGTTATCCGACAAGCTTTCCATTAAAGGTCCGTCGGCTACTATCTTTGAAAACTCCGATTTAACATCTATATCACCTACCTTCTCTTTTCCCGACAAAGACATCAAAATACGTAAGCGGTAAGCATTAATCAATTTTCTCCAATTAACCAAGTTGCCATTGTAGATAATATCTCCCGAAATAATCTCATCACTGCCTTCAAGCATTTTATCGGCCTCTTCCAGTTCCTTCAAAATGCCGGCCAGCACAACTTCCTGCGAATCGTATGCCGGCTGGTAATTCGCATCTGTTTCTGCCTTAAGCGCATCCGTATAGGGAATACTTCCAAAGTCCAGAGTCAACTGATAGAAATAATTGGCACGGAAGAAATGAGCCAAAGCCTGATAAGCACTTCCTTCTCCGGCCTCTTCTGACATTTTGGTCACATCACGCAAATTGCTATAATAATCAAAATCCCCACGCGTCCATTTATAAACCTGATACTTGCTTTCTCCCGAAGTCAGAATCAGCATCTTGGCTGCATGGCAAGCATCCGAACTGGTTTGATTGAAAGCACTATAAGCAACTCCGGTCAACAACAGGGAAGGATTGGTAGTAGTGGCATTATTAGGATCCACATTCATCTCTTCCAAATCAATGCAAGCACTCATTGCAAAGGATACGGCAAGAAGAGATGCCATGTATTTGATATACTTCTTCATCATATTTTGAATAAACGTTAAAATTTAATGTTAGCACTCACTCCTACATAACGGGCCGACGGATCCTGCAAATCTCCATCACTGGCACCAAAGTCCGGATCCAAATAAGGAGTCTTTTTCAGCACGGCCAGATTGTTTCCAAACACTGTGACATCCAGCCCTTTTATAAACTGTGACTGAATGAACTTAGTCAAATCATACGTCACTGCAACACGTCTCAGTTTTAGGAAAGAACGGCTGAACGTATTAGCAAACAACTCGCTTTCTTCTGTACGCACCACGGCACGATAAGGATAATTCTGGGCCCAAGTCTGTATGTTTACCGCTGTTTCATTCTTTTTATAGACACGGGTATCGGAAACAATATTCCCATTCACGTCATAAGTCACCTCACCGCTTACTATATTGACACCTTCGGGCACATAAACAGGCTTGCCACCATTATCATATTCTTCCTGACGATACATGGTAGATTTGGGATGCTTTCCTCCCCACCACATTTTCTGCGTGGTAGTAGATATCAACGTTCCTCCGATAGCTCCGTCCATATCTATATTGACAGTAAAATCCTTTATCTTGAAAGTATTCTGCAATCCGAAACGAACATCAGGAGACTGGTTTCCTACTTTGGTCTTAAAAGCGCTCTGAGTGGGCAAACCCGTATTCGCATCCAATATCAACCGGCCATCCGGTGTCTTTTCCCACTCGGTAGCATACATAGCATCAGCCCGGTCACCTTTTTTCAAATCGCCGAACTTCTCCTGGTCTCCATAAATCCCGGTCAGCTTACGAATATTACTACTCCAATTGGTAGCTACATTCCAGGTAAAGTTTTTGTTTTTTACCGGAGTGGCGGAAACAATCAGCTCGAAACCGTTTGTTGTGTATTCGTTACCATTCACATAACGTTTGGTAAATGCCGAGGCAGATGATATGGGCAGTTCTATAATACTGTTCTCATCCAGCATATGATAGTAGGTCAGATCAATTCCAATGCGATTATGCAAAAACGAAGTAGAAACCCCCACCTCATACGAGGTTGTTTTTTGCGGCAATATATTCGCATTGAGTAACGTACCCGGATAAGTCACGGACGGAATACTGCCATACAGTGTGCCATTGGAATAAGTAGCATACAAAGAATAAGGATCAAGGTCACTGGAAACTTGCGCCCATGCACCATTTACTTTCAGATAATCCATCCATGAAGGCAGTTTCACATATTCATTAACCAATGTACTTAATGACACAGAAGGATAGAAATAGGAGTTATTCCCTTTTGCCAAAGTAGAAGACCAGTCATTACGCCCGGTAAATGTAAGAAACAAAGACTCAAACAAATCTACATTCACAGAACCATAAACACTCTCGATAGCTTTTTCGTTCATCGAGTTGGTAGCGCTTACAGGATTCAGGCTATTACCCAAATTGTATACTTTCGCCACGATCAGTCCGTCTGTAGACTGGCTTTGCTTCCGAATCTGACGGTAATACAGTGAAGTACCGGCATTGACAGTCAACGTAAAATTCCTGCTGAAAGCACGTGTGTAAGTAGCAAGAAAATCCGCATTGATGTCCAGCTGATCAGTATTCCACGTTTTGTAGTCGCCATTCCGCGAATCACCATAGTTCATATAAGACTTAGGAACAGACATATCTTCAAATGTGCTTTCCAAACGTCCCGCAGCCCGTCCTTGCAAACTCAGCCCCGGTATTACATCCCAGTTCAGTTTCAGTTGTCCATTCATTGTATTACGGTCATGCTTTTGCGTCAGTTCATTGGCAGCAAAGTAAGGATTATTATACCACGCATAGTTGTAGTTGGCCTGACGTGTACCTTCAGAGTCCGGACGATAATAATGCTCGGCCAACTCCTTTCCATTTATATCATTTCCCATCCATAACAAAATGGTATACATATGATTTTTCGGTCCATATCCATAACGTGGATAATTGGGAGAATATACCTTGTTATAAGAAAGATTGGCTGATAAAGTAACCGAGTTACTAAGGTTATACATACTGTTAAAGTTCAATCCCCCCGTATAAACCGAAGTATTGGGAACCTGTCCGCGCTGATTGGAGAAATCACCGTTAAAATTATAGTTAGCTTTTTTACTTTTGCTTGCCACTGAAAAAGTCGCTTTTGTAATAATTCCGGTACGTAAAAAGTCCCTCAGGTTATCATGAGGCTCCCATGCGATGGGCACCCGTTCGTACTTAGACTGGTCATCATAAATCGTACCGGAAACATCCCCCCACCAAGGAATCGTTTCTCCTGTTTCTTTATTACGGATAGGACTATTCCACTGTGCTATTTTCTGCCCGGCAAAACGAGGTCCCCAGGTCATGTCTCCATCCGAGATACCACCATCTGCTCCATCCCAAAAGGCATACTGACCATTAGAGCCCGAACCAAACTCTGTCTGAGTTTCAGGAAAGACCGTAAATCCGGCAGAAACCATACTGGACAATCCGGCCGTAACAGTCAATCCATCCTCTTTCGCCAGTTTGGTAGTGATCAAAATAGCACCGTCTTTACCCCGCGAACCATACAAAGCAGCGGCGGCAGTTCCCTTCAAAACATTAATACTTTCTATATTTTCGGGAGATACGTCAAAAAGATCCGACTCCACAGGCACACCGTCAATCACCATCAACGGAGTCTTTCCACGTAAGGAAAACGAAGGAGCCTGAAAAATACCGGTAGGATTATTTACCGTCAAACCGGCTACCTGACCCGACAAGGCATTACCAACATTCACCGTACCCGGCTGGTCTAAAGCCTCGGTATTGACTTGTTGGGTAGTATATCCCAACTTCTTTTTCTGCTGCTTGATACCGATAGCAGTTACCACTACTTCGTCAATGGCCTGCACATCGTCATTCATCGTCACGTTAATCACCGTTTGTCCATCTACTTGTTTCTCTACCGGAGTATATCCGATATAAGAAAAAATCAATACACCATTGGCGGGCACTTCCACTGAATAACGCCCATCCATATCTGTCACCGTACCCACTGTTGAGTTTTTAACCATTACGCTGGCACCGATAATCACATCCGACTTATCCCGCACCACACCGGTCACTCTGAGATTCTGCGCCTTCACGCAAAGGCATAGCAAGGTCATAACAATGACCAAGCACTGTTTAGTTTTCATTTATATATAATTGTTAGTTTATCCTGAAAAGAAAGAATTCAATAGATACTTTTAAGGCTGACACGGCGGAATACACCCAACAAATGAGATACGTCCTTTTTATTCTCTTGTAAAGCAGTCTCAAAAGACTCCGTATCCGAGTCGATAGCGGCCAACGCCACTTTCAGCACCCCTGTAAACTCCTGCTCCGCCTTATCCTGCGGCAGCAGGTCTTTCCTTACCTGACGGTTCAGTTCTTTTTCAATGGTACGTACTGCATTGTAGATTTCCGGCTTACGAATCACCGTACGACGCGTCGGATCTCCGGGTACCACCTCTTCCTTCACCACATAAGTATCTTTAAATGAATCATACAGGAAGGCTACCTTCTTACCTAATTTATGATTAGAAACCAATGCAGCCAGCTCTTCGGAAGAAGGGGTTTCAACAGTAGAGTAAAACTCCCATGTTTCCACCTTAGCCGAAGATGCATCCGTTTTCACATTCTCTTTTTTATCACGTACCGGATAAAACGGCATAGCCCACATCTGTTGGGCAAACAAACTGATACTCAAAAAAGCAACGGTTAAAATGAACTTCTTTTTCATAACTTTAAGTTTATTGTTTTCTGCCGCAAAGAAACGAACTGCACATTTCAATCCAAATACAAAAAGATGAAACTCACATAACAATTCAAAAAACAGAAAGGAGATAAAAAAAGTGTGTGGATATGCCCTGCACATCCACACACCACCTATGCTTTTATTACAAAAGAATTACGCTTAGAAAGCCTTCTTGTAAAGTTCCAGAATAATTTCTTCCGTCACTTCACGAGGATTGCCCGGCGTACACACATCGGCAATAGCCGAAGCGGCCAGACGGGGCAAGTCTTCTTCCTTAATACCCAGTTCAGACAAATGCTGAGGGATACCCACCTTGACAGACAATGCCTTCACCGCCTCAACAGCAGCCTTCGCAGCCTCTTCCCGGCTCATGCCATCCTTGTACACATTCATTGCCTTGGCGATATCTACATATTTGGACAAAGCAGCCGGAGCATTGAACTCCATGATGACAGGCAGCAACAGTGCATTAGCCACACCGTGAGGAATATCGAAGATAGCTCCCAACGGATGAGCCATACCGTGAACCACGCCCAAGCCTACATTAGAGAACGCCATACCTGCAATGTACTGTGCCACGGCCATACCGTTACGGGCTTCCGCATTGGTAGGCTCGAAGACAGCGGTTTCCAGATAACGGGCAATCATTTCGATCGCCTTGATCTCGAACATATCGCTCATTTCCCAAGCGCCTTTGGTTATCAACCCTTCGATGGCGTGGGTCAGTGCGTCCAAACCGGTAGAAGCAGTCAGCCCTTTAGGCAGAGTGTACATCAGTTCCGCATCCACAATAGCGATGGCGGGAATATCGTTCGGGTCTACACAAACCATCTTCTTATGGTTTTCCTCATCCGTGATGACATAGTTGATAGTCACCTCGGCGGCAGTACCGGCGGTAGTGGGCAGTGCAATGATAGGCACTGACTTTTTCCTTGTAGGAGCCACACCTTCCAGTGACACCACATCACTGAAGTCTGGATTATTAGTGATGATACCAATCGCTTTCGAAGTATCGATAGACGAACCGCCGCCGATAGCCAGAATAAAGTCCGCTCCTGATTTTGCAAAAGCTTCAACTCCCGCCTTTACATTGCTTACGGTAGGATTCGGTTTGATTTCACTGAATATTTCGTATGGAATACCTGCATTCTCCAATACGTACCAATCATCTGGGACAAATGGATTCAGTTCTCGTTCTTCCCTTGTATTACGAACAACATCTAATCTTTTCTTATCACATATACCAGTCAATTCATGACCATCAAAAACTGCAATGCCAAATGATGACACATACTCAACATAGTCCTTTGCAAACAAAACCTTCAAATCTTTTTCTGCCTGCCTGATTAAATCTAAAGAGGCTGGTGAATACGTTATTAAATCCGCTTTGTTTTGAATCAGCTTCACTATGTTCATTTCTAAATTCCTCCATTGACTACTTGCTTCGCATAATCTTTCCAAAATTTTTTCTTTATCTTACCCCATCCATTCTTGCTCGATGGATTATCAAAATTGTCTGTTAATGCCTGTGCATCAGCAATCATTATATAGATATTTTTATATTCTCCGGAATTCTGCAGCTCTACTCTGCGTTTCAAAGAGCCCACATAGTGTCCTAAATGCAGTCTGCCGGTTGGTCTATCACCTGTTAAAATCGTTTTTGCCATAAAAATATCTCTCCTTTAGTCTGTTTAACCATAATGGCGGCACTTTGTCAATAATCGCTTCATTT
>OHTD01000772.1_pt1 | contig 16410 bp, 9 predicted proteins | sample 1578871 | NCBI WGS metagenome assembly OHTD01 (sample SAMEA3879574, study PRJEB24766) | human gut metagenome | biome: human-associated habitat; feature: feces | place: USA | collected 1985/1987 | reverse complement strand
ATTCCAACGAACTTCTAAAACGGCTATCAATAAGGAAGTGGCTCAATTACTCCTTTCACGTGTATATCTGGCTATGGAACGCTGGAACGATGCTGCAACAATGGCTCATGAGGCACGCATCAACTCTAATGCACAATTAATGAGTAGCATTGAAGTAGCCAGAGACGGATTTAACGATATAAATAACAAAGAATGGATGTGGGGGGCAGATATTACAGCGGAAACGACAACCATGTTTGCTTCATTCTTCTCATTCATGTGTACGTTTGATGCCGGTTATGGTGGAAGCGTAGGGCAGTACAGAAAAATAGATGCAAGATTATATGAAAGCTTTACTCCTACCGATGCACGATTGGCGCAATTTAAGAGCCCGGATGCTGTAGTTAATCCTGAAAGTACTGATATTACGATAAAATGCCCTGCATATACCAACTTCAAATTCAAGAAGGTTACAGGATGGGAAGCGGACTATGTATTCATGAGACTTTCAGAAGCCTACCTGACTGAAGCGGAGGCACTGGCTCATCAGAATAAGAATGGGGAAGCTGCTGCAGTATTGAAAGAATTGATGGTAAACCGTGACCCTAGTTGGTCTAAATCTTCTGTTACAGTAGATGACGTTTATACTCAACGTCGTTTGGAATTATGGGGTGAAGGCTTCTCATTCTTTGATCATCTTCGCTTGAAGAAAGACATTGTCCGTAATTATGAGGGAAGTAACCACTGGGTAGGCGGAAGAAAGAATGTCTCGGCTGGTGACTGGTTGTTGATTTATCAGATACCAAGAACGGAGCTTCAAGAAAACGATATGATAACAGAAGAAGACCAAAATCCATAATTACATAATTTTAATATATAACAGTTATGAAGAAATATATGTCTAAATATTTATTCTTATTGGTGGCGGCAATTTTATTTTTTGCTTGCGAGGACGAGAATACTCCTTCTTTGTCCCACCGGGAATATGATTCAACTAAAGCACCGGTAGTATCTCTCAGCAATATTTCCACTAAATATGGTTCGGAAATATATGCTGCAATGAAAACAGATAATGCTCAAGGACTGGACATTCTGCAACAAGGCATTTTGTTGAGCGACGATCAAAGTAAATTGAATATAACGCAGGCTACGCGCGTGGTTGCAGCGTCCAATGAGGCAGAGTTGCAGCAACTTACTTTTTCTGGATTGAAAGCGGAGACCACTTACTATCTCCGTAGTTATAGTATGAATAAGGAAGCGGTAGGTTACGGTGAGATACAACAAGTCACTACCGGCAAGGCTTGGGAACGCAGTTTTACTTTCAAGGAAGACTTTACGACCACTTCATGTGTTCAAACTCTTGCAACTTTTCAGTTTGGCACGATGCTGGATAGGGGATGGACTCCGGTCAAAACAGCTGGTAACTTTTATGATCCGGCTACGGATGCCAATCCTTTTGGAGATGCAGCTTATGTATTTTGTTCCGAGAGTTATACTATCTTTGATAAAACCGGTGATGTAACCGATGCCGATAACTTGTTGGAATTTGTAGCTGACTTTACCGATGGAATGAAACCGCAAGTAGCAGTGAAAGCTGCTTCATTTGGAGCCCCCCCTATTAACAACGCCGAATATTGGGATTCTTACCAAGTGATCGCTTCTTTAGAGCCTATCACAACAGTGGAGGAGGCAAATGCGGCCGATGTCATTGCCGAAGTTGCTGTTTCCGAAGCAACCACTTGCCAGAAAGTAACTTTCGATTTAGACGATAAGTATGCCGGAAAAGTTGTTTATATTGGCATCCGGCATAAATATAGCGCTGAGGGATATACTTTGCTCATCCATTACGTGGATGCAACAGCTCTATTTGAACCTATTGCGTAACGCCCATAAAGCAAAGATATGAAGAAATGAGGCAGGCAGTATTTGCCTGCCTCATTTTGTATTTTTACTCTAAATTCAGAAATAATGAGAAACATATATTGTTCATATAGAAAAAATGTATGCGTGACGCTACTTTTTCTTTTCATTTTTTTGCAGGCAGGATATGCCAATATAGCCGACCCAACCCCGGCAACGGTGACACAGCCTGATGGTACGCAACTGACAATCCGGTTGCATGGAGATGAATTTTATCATTTCAACACAACTTTAGATGGGTATACGATTCTGAAGAATCCGAATAACTTCTACGTATATGCTGAAAGAAGAGACGGTCGCCTTGTTCCGGGCAAAGTAATTGCTAATAATAAAGCCATGCGTCAGGAAGCTGAAAATAGATATCTGGAAGGAATAGAGAAGTATATGACAGCACCCAAGGAACGCGTTGTCACGAGGACAAATGCGAAACAGTATGTACGTCAAGGTTTACTATCCAAGATTAGCAGTTCCGGATTCAGGGGGATTATCATTCTGGCACAATTCTCAGATAGAAGCTTCTCTATAACAGACTATCCGGTAGAAATTAGGAAAATGATAAATGACACAGAGTATACCGGCAATGGGGCGACTGGAAGCGTGCGTGATTATTTTTACGATTCATCTATGGGAGGATTCGAGCCTCAGTTTGATATTGTTGGTCCTGTGACGCTTGATTACAAGCAAACAGATGCGGATGGGGCGAATAATGGACAGGCACTTGTCAAGGATGCCTGTCTGAAGGCTGACCAGTTTGTTAACTTCGCTGATTATGATTTAGATGGAGACAATTCAGTGGATATGATTTATGTGATATTTGCCGGTGCAGCTTCCAGTTATGCGGGTAATAATGAAAAGTATCTATGGCCGCATGCTTACGCTCTGAATAGCATGGCAGTAAGGCTGGATGGGGTATATTGTAACCGTTATGCCTGCTCTACCGAACTGACCGGAGGGGAAATGAATTCGGAAATGGATGGAATCGGTACGGTTTGTCATGAATTCAGTCATGTATTGGGACTTCCGGATTTTTACGATACTGATTATGAAAAAAGCGGGGGAGTAGCTCCACATCCGGGTGACTGGTCGCTAATGGCAAGCGGCAGTTATCTGAATAATTCGAAGACGCCTCCTTCTTATTCTGCATATGAACGGTATATGGTAGGATGGGGTACTTCTGAAAAGATTGAAGGTCCCGGAAATTATGAATTACCGGCTTTGAATATATCCAATAAATCCTATTTCTTTCCGGCGCAATCTTCCGGTGAGTACTTTTATCTTGAAAACAGGCAGCAGACAAAGTGGGATGCTTATCTTCCGGGACACGGAATGCTGGTATACAGAGTGGATCTGACAAATGAGTCTGTTTGGAACATGAATACCGTTAATAATAACCCGGATCACATGTATTATGAATTATTATGTGCGGACAATAATGCACCGGCAACTGCCGGAAATGCATTTCCGGGGTCTCTTAATGTCAAAGAGCTGACAGACGAAACAATGCCTTCATTACGTTCTTGGACAGGAATCCCGACAGAAAAGGAGATCACCGGGATAAAAGAAGACAATGGAATCATTTCTTTTACCATACAGCCCCCCTTAAATGTTTCTTATGTAGAGGATTTTGAGAATATTCAAAAAGAAACATGGACCTCGGAGACAATGGATGGCACTATCGGGAAGTGGATTTTTAGCAATGCGCGTACTTATGCAACTTCCGAAGTCGGTGTGGGGAATGGAAGTAGAGTCGCAAGTGTTAAAAATGGAAAGATAGAGATGGAAACTGACATAACCGGTAGCGTAAAATCTGTCAGTATTCTCGCATGTAAATCCGGAGCTTTTGGAATGAAGAATGTTCGAATAGAAGTTTCTGAAGACAAGGGTGCGTCATGGAAAGTATATGGCGAAAATATACTTCTTTCAAGTAATGTTATGGAAACTTATACGAACCGGATTACGATGCAGGGCTGTTTGCGTTTCCGTATTGTCGGTGTTGCTTCTGCTGAAGCCTATATTGATGATTTCCAAATAAAATGTGATTTGCCGGATGCCATTGAGGATATTCAAAACATCGGAAGTTCTTTGAAAGTTTATCGCTTTGGACAAGATGTTATTGTGCATACCTCTACTGAAGGTAAGCCAATAGAAATATATTCGGTAACTGGGATGAAAATAGCTTGGCAAGAATCTGTCAGTGGAAAATGTATATTCAGATTACCAGAAAAAGGTATGTATATCATTAGGCAGGCAGGAGAAAGTCTGAAAATCTTGTATTAACACGAACTTAGAAACTGTTTCTCTGTATTTTTCATTTCTACTTTTTTCACCTTTGCATCTAATAAACAACAAGCTAGTGATTTGTATCATTCGTTGAAATACTATTAAGCCACTAATCCCTGATTGTAACTATATACTTTATTATATCCAAGTCTTGGTACAATAAAGTATATAGTTGTGTACTCGTATTATGGAAGACCTGGACGAGGCTATTACTTTGTTGACTGGTGCTTTTGCACGTGCTAATAAAGCTGAAATATCAGTGGAAATGGTTGTGCCCGTACCAATTTGCTGATGGGTAAATGGGCTGCTGCGGCTTCTGATGCTGCAAAAGCTTATAACTCTTCTGCTCCTTATTCTGTTACGGAAGTTAGTCAACCGACTTTCTACAATGCTACGAACAATGCATGGATTTTTGGGATCGTAGTGACTACGGAAGATTATCTGGTAAAGATCGATATTGTAAACTACTGCTGTCCGATAAAATATATACTTTCACCCATGGTTATTGAAGCTTGTGTGATAACAACAAAATAATTAGAAAGGGCTGAATCCTGCAGATGGAATCAGTCCTAATTTTATAACTTAATTAAAAAGGCTTATCGGATAGAAGTAATAAAAAATTAATAATCAGATAAAAAACATTCATTTCTTTTTTGGCGGTAATAGGATATTTGCTTCCGATTACTACTCAATACATTCCAAATACTAAGCGGGCGTATTTATTTGACAACATTCAGGAAGGTATCATCTGTATAGTAAATAACCAGAAAACAGAAGGAAAAGTGAATATTCATTTATTAGGTAGCGTACTACATTATCTGAATAAAGAACAAAGGGTCAAATGGAAAGTGCTTTTAAAGTCTCATAAAATAAAGTGGAAAGACGAACAGCTGTTAGCTGTTATTCTCATTTTTTTAATTGACCTATTTAGAAGGTGCACTTAACGGCTCACCTTCTTTTCTGAAACAAGGAATATTCTTTTATTTTCTGAATATCCTTTTCAAGAAATCATAATTTTTCCTTATCTTCCGCCAATAGGAAATTTCGCAGCGAAATTTGCTTGATTCCTTGATAATTTCCTCCGCTCTGCATTTCATCCATAGTGACTACATATTTAGGATAATTGTCCGGAATTTCCAAGAGATTACCAAACTCCCGCTGAACGGCTGCTTCATCGAGGAGCATATATGCCACTTGAATATAAATTTTATGATCTCTTTGGGAAGCTATAAAATCAATTTCCTTATCTCCATTCTTTCCGACATATACTTCATAGCCATACCTTAATAAATCTATGCATACCACGTTCTCTATCAATTTATTGATGTCTCTCCGAAAATCGTGATGACGTATAGCATTGTGCAGTCCCAAGTCTTCAAAATAATATTTTTCTCCAATTTCAAAGATTTTCATGCCTTGAGTTTCCGCCCGTTGTATCTTGTAAACAAAAAAACTATTGCATAATGCCTTCAGGTAGTTCAGGATTGTTTGTGCAGGTATGTTTACTTGCTGGGACTTCAGATATTTACTGATATTTTGAGCGGAAAAAAGAGAGCCGGTATTATCAACTAAGTAGCCTACCAGATTCTCTAAAAACGATACGTTCCTAATCGATTCACGAGCAACCACATCTTTCAATAGAATAGTAGAGTAAACATTCCTCAAATATTCAAATATAACATTTATATCCATCGCTAAATTATGGATATAAGGCATTCCTCCAAACATAAGATATAATCTTAAACTTTCTGGAGAATCTTGCAGTTGGTTGAATCTCAAAAATTCTTCGTAACTGAGTGAATGAACCGGAAACTCAATATATCTTCCAGCCAGATGAGTCGCAAGTTCACCGGAAAGCATTTTGGCATTGCTCTCCGTACAGTAGATGTCGCATATATTTTCATTTAATAGACTCCGCAAACAGAGTTGGAATTCCTCTATCTCTTGTACTTCATCGACAAAAAGGTAATTATAGTTATGACCTGCCGCCTTTTTCAGAACATATTGATAAAGGTCCATATAGTTCTTCATATCCGCAAAAGCCAATAATTCTTTGTCTATAAAAATAATATTAGCTTCCGGTGTCTTTTCTTTTATGATATCCGATATTTGCAAAAGAATGTAACTTTTGCAAATTCTACGTTGATCGGTTATCACTTTTATTAAGTCCTTGCCAATAAATGGTTCTATCTTATTGGTACATAAAGGACGGGATATGTAACTTTTCATATTCAATCATAATTGAATCTTTTAGTGTATTTGTTAAGTTTGTACATTATAACTTTATGTGGATAGCATTAACTGTTACAATGTGATTCAAGTTTTTTGTTCTATTTTTCTTTTTCACTTTTCTCATTGGGGATATTACACAATGAGCATAGAGAAGAATTTTTATTGAACAGCTGCAGGTCGATAATAAGTATAGGAATAATATTCTATTTATCGCTTTTACCTATGCTATCATCAAAAACGTGCACATATAGATATATTAACATTATATTTAGCTATACAAACCATTCCTGAAGTGAATTTTCCGAACAAAAACATTCATATATTATTAATATAGTGAGTTTGCGGAATTTCAGTTGAAAAAATTATCATTAATTACATTTCTCAATTGAATTAAACACATAGTACCTGTTTTGTAGTTCATCAATGCTATTCATAGATAAATAATACACTGATAATAAAACGATTAAATAGTCAACACAGTATATTTGTGGTAGGTGTAAATGCGTTTTTCTGTTTTTTAGCTGCTTATATATCAATATATTATAAATTGTTGATACTAAAATTGAAGTTCTAATCACACGCGCAAACATCTGTTTATCAGATATGTAGTATGCGCATAGTTCTGCGAAGACATTGCAAATCTCGTATATTGGTATGCAAACACAAGAGGTCGCTATCAAATCTTCTGTGAAAGTATTTATGAAATCTGACTCTGAAATGCTTGATGAAGTCATGGTAGTTGCCTACGGTACGGCGAAGAAATCCTCATTTACGGGATCGGCTTCTACAATCGACAACAAGAAGTTGCAGTCTCGTCCTATCACAAATGTATCAAAAGGACTTGAAGGACAAGCTACCGGTCTTTTGACTACTTCTGGAACCGGTCAACCGGGTGAGTCAGCTTCGGTTGTAATTCGTGGTTATGGCTCTATCAATGCGTCGCAGAGTCCGCTATATGTAGTGGATGGCATTCCTTATGATGGTACACTATCTTCCATCAATCCCTCTGATATAGAATCGATGACGGTTCTGAAAGATGCTTCCGCCGGCGCTCTTTATGGTGCTCGCGGTGCTAATGGCGTTGTGATGATTACTACTAAGAAAGGTAAAGAAGGTAAGACTCAAGTTACTTGGCGTTCTACTGTAGGTTGGTCTTCACGTGCACTTAAGGAGTATAATATGGTGGGTCAGAAAGATTATGTGCAATTGACTTACGAAGGTTTGCGCAATGGTTTTGCGTTTACCAACGGGTATGCTTGGGCCGATGCAGAAGCAGCTGCTCGTAATAGCTTGAGCGGTACGTTGGGCGGTGAACAATATAATCCGTTTAAGAACTATACCTGGGGCAATATCATTGACCCGACAACCGGAACGGTACGTGCCGATGCAACTTCTACATGGAATGAAAGGTGGATGGATGCATTACAAAAGGATAATGCTTTCCGTCACGAACATCAACTGTCATTGACTGGCGGTACTGAGAAAACTAAATACATGTTCTCTTTGGGATACTTGAATGAAGATGGTATTTTGGTAACTACCGGGTTCCAACGCTACAGTGCACGTGCTAACATAAACTCTGAAGTAACAGACTGGTTCAGCGCAAATCTAAATACGTCATTAACGCATTCTGTATCAAACTACAGTCAATATACTGGTAGCTCTCAATCTAATGTGTGGTATTCTGCACAGTTTGTATCTCCTCTTTTCCCGGTATATATAAAGGATGCACAGGGTAATAATGCTTTAGGAGAGGATGGCCATCCACAATTGGATTATGGTGAAAGCGGTCGTCCGGGTAGCTATTCTGATTATAACCCGTTGGGGGGCTTGCTAGATGATAAATCAAGCGTAAAGAATGATGTTGCCGGTTTACGTACCGGATTAACGTTTGGCTCTGATAAGGATGATTTCGGAGTATTAAAAGGCTTGAAACTGGCTATAAACTTTGGTATGGACTATCGTCAGGCATCTCAAATGAATTATATGAATATGTATCATGGCAATCAGGCTGCTGCTGGTGGCTTGTTGTCTAAATACAGTACTCGTATGCAGAGTTACACTTTCAATCAACTGTTGATGTGGAATCGTTCCTTTGGTCTTCATAATTTTGATGTAATGGCCGGTCATGAATTCTATGCTTACCAATATGAATATCTGAAAGCTGCAAAGACTAATTTGGTGGATGGTATTTTGGAATTGCGTCCAGGTACAACCCTTAGCGATGCAGACTCTTATACAGATAAGTATCGCATCGAATCATGGTTAGGACGTTTCAACTACAATTATGATGAGAAGTATTATTTTTCAGCTTCTCTCCGTACGGATGGTTCTTCTCGTTTCTATAAAGATAACCGCTGGGGTACATTCTGGTCAGTCGGTGGAAACTGGCGTATTTCCAAAGAGGCATTTATGGAAGATATCAGCTGGATAAACAATCTTTCTTTTAAAGTTAGCTACGGACAGCAAGGTAATGATGACATTTTGAAGATTTCAGGTGGAGTATACACCAGCGACTATTATTTGTGGCAGAGTCTCTATGATCTGGGTTGGGCAAATTCCAACCAGATTGGTGGCTTGGTATCTACATTGGAGAATAAGAATGTAAGCTGGGAAAAAAGCGGCAATTTCAATATTGGCATTGAAGCATCTTTCTTTGACAACCGCTTGAGTATTAATGCTGAGTACTATAATAAGAAGACTACCGACATGCTGTTGAATTATCCGATGGCTACTTCCACAGGTTTCAGTGGTTATAATGCTAATGTTGGTGACATGCGTAACAGTGGTTTTGAATTTGAAATCAAAGGTACTCCTGTCAAGACCAATAACTTTACTTGGAATGTCACTTGGATGGGCTCTACAGTAAAGAATAAGGTGTTAAAACTGACTGGAGAAACTCCGGAAATAATTGATGGCATTTATAGTATCAAGGAAGGTTTGCCTATCAATACATTCTATATGGCAAAAGCTGCAGGTGTTGACCCTGCAACCGGTGCCCAATTGTATTGGATATATGACACTGATGATGAAGGCAACATGATTAATGAACGTATCAGCAGTGACTATGAAAAAGCAGCCAAAAGCAAGTATTATTTGGGAAGCCGCATTCCAGATCTTTATGGTAGTATTGGGACCGACCTTTCCTGGAAAGGTGTTGACCTTTCTATCTTGACTACTTATTCTATTGGCGGTAAGGTATACGATGGCTTGTACAGTGCTTCTATGAATAATATGTACTACAATAATGCATGGAATGAACATGCGCTGCGTCGTTGGCAAAAACCAGGTGATATCACTGATGTTCCCCGTATTGAGATTGCAGGAAAAAGTACAACGAATGATCGTTTCTTAGTAGATGCGTCCTACTTTGCTATTAAGAACATTACATTGGGATACACATTGCCAAAGGCATGGATGCAAAAGGCTAAATTGGGCTCTGTACGTGTTTTCGGTTCTATAGATAACTTGGCATTATTCACTCACTTACAAGGTATGAATCCGCAGTACAACTTTAGCGGTCAGACAAGCTATTCTTATTCGCCTAATAAGACTTGGTCATTAGGTGTCGAAATTAATTTCTAATATTTACTTAAGATAAAAACAAGTATGAAAAAGATATTCAAATATATTTTTGCTGGTTTTGTGGGTTGTGCAAGTTTGTCGTCATGCTTGGACGATGCACTTCAAACAGCTCCTACCGACTCTATGTCCGGAGATGGTTTGCTGGCAAACGCCAATGCGGCGTTGGTTCCTCTGAACGGTATCTATCGTTCTATGTATGCTTCTTGGTCTCCTACAGGCAACACTCACCAAAGCTTTGGTATCAGTTCTTATAATTTGATGGCTGATGTTATGGGCGAGGATATGGTAATGAGCGCTATAGGTAGTGGAAGAGTTGCTCCGTTTGCTCGGGAAACGGCGGGATACCGCGCGGTGCGAACGAATCGCGCGCGACGCGCATCTGCTTGGCGGGGGAGATGATGACCTGGAGCATGGCGTTCTTTCGATTTATGGAATGGCTATTATACATGGGTCTCTAATGCAAACTACATTCTTGCTGCTGAAGAAACAATGGATGGCACAACAGAGGAGATTAACTATGTGATAGGACAAGCTTATGCCATACGTGCTTATTCTTACTTCATGCTGGCACAAAGTTTTGCCCGCACTTATAAAGGACATGAGTCGGATCAGTGTTGCCCTATCTATACTGAGCCAACCGTTGCAGGTACTGCGGGCAAGGCACGTGCGACTGTGCAAGAGGTTTACGACCAGATTACTTCGGACATCAATAAAGCTGTTGATATGCTGAACGGAATAAAGCGGAAACATGTCAGTCACATTAACCATGCTGTTGCTTTGGGACTCAAGGCACGTATAGCATTGGTTATGGAAGACTGGGCTACTGCCAAAAGTGCAGCGAAAAATGCTATTACGGTTAGTGGTTGCACTGTATTGCCAGTTTCAAGCTTTTCCGGGTTGAATGATTCTTCCGCTGGTAATGTGATGTGGGGAGCTGAAATTATTTCCGACCAATCTGGCATGTATGCCGGCTTCTTTACGCATATGGATGCTTGCGACGAGAGAGGTGACGGAAAGTATGGAGCAGAAGCCCGTAAGCAGATTAGCAAAGAGTTATATGGCTTGATTAACCCAGCAGATGCCCGTAAGGCATGGTGGGATCCGGAAAATGAGAATAATAAGTCCGGCGGTTATCAGCAGGAGAAATTTAAGTTCTCCGACAGACAAACTTGGACCGGAGATTACATCTGGATGCGTGTAGAAGAAATGTATCTGACGGCTGCTGAAGCAGAATGCCGTTTGGGTGAAACTGCACCTGCCATTGAGGATTTGAAAGCTGTCATGGACAAACGTGTAGAAGGATATACCTGCACGAAGACCGGCACAAGTCTGGGAGTTACAAGTAGCGATTATACAGGTTCGTTGCTCGAAGAAATCATTATACAGCGTCGTGTTGAGTTATGGGGCGAGTTTGGACGTATCTATGACTTACGTCGCCTGAAACAAGGATTCCGTCGTACAACCGCTATGGGATGGCCTTCTGATGCCTTGCTAGGTAATCGTCCGACAGACGATCCGGAATGCTATATGTGGGTATTGACTATTCCGCAGAGTGAATTCGACGGTAATGTGAACATGGATGTAAAAACTGACCAGAATCCGGTGGGAGATTATAAAGAATGATTCATTTTACAAACTTTAGAGAAAAAACATTATGAAATATATCAATAGAATTTCAGTCTTATTGTCTCTTTTGACAGTATTGCTGTTCTCCGCTTGTAGTACAGACCAAGAAGGACCTTTGTATACTGAAGGAGGGGGGCAGGGAGTTACCTTTATTTCCAAATCTTTGGATGGTGTTGTTGTATCGCCTGCAGAGCCGACTTTTACGATAGATTTGCTTCGTTCGAATACAGCTTCAGCGTATAGCGGAGATATTACTATTTCTGCTGTACTCAATAAAGTGCCATTTGAGGGATGCACTGTTACCGACTTCAATTTTGCTGCCGGCGAAAACAAAACGACTATAACGGTTGATGTTACCCCTTTAGAGATAAGTCAGGTAATAACCGTTACATTAGCATTGTCTGTACCGGAGGGAGATATTGCGATAAGCGGATCTGCTCAGGCTTCTTTTACTGTAAGCAAAGATTATAACTGGCAAGAGCTTGGAGAAGGAACGTTTACGGATAACTATTTCTTCGGAGGTACAAACAAAGTAAAAGTATTCAAGGCTGAAGGTTTTGACCGTTATCGCGTAGTTGAACCTTATGATGGATACTATGCCAATGGGTTACCGGCTGATTTAGTTGGAGACTTTACGCTTTCAACAGCTAGAGTATCTAATTTAGATTTTTGGATTGAGGATGGTGCTGTTCTTTACAATAAATTTGCTATTGGCTTGAATTATGTCGGTGGTGGTGATGTCCTTGCTTACCATCCTTCTAATTTCAAAGGAGTACCTACTGAATTCAATAAGGTAGTTAATGAAAAGACTATCCAATTGGCTCCTTATTATTATATTGAAGAACTTTCCGGTGGATTTAATGGAGCTACTTCAGACGGAGTTATCATTATTACTTTGCCGTAAAAACAGTTACTCCAAAACAATATTAACTATAGAGGGTGTGTACAAAATATACTGCCCCCCCAAAAAAGAGTTAGACGTAAAAAAAATAACGTTATAAATTCTCTAAATAATGAGCCTGATATTGTATCGGGCTCATTCCATTTTTACATAAAGTATTTTAAGGGGATATTAAATACCTGTGGAGGTAGAGACATTAATATTATATTTGTATAGCCCGATAACAACTTTTATTGCTAATATATTCAATCTTTCTTATGCAACAGATACGCTCTGCATTATAAATGTAACCATTTCCATGCCGGTAAAATATGTATCATTTTATCTCCGTACTTCACCTCTTCTTCATGTGTATTCGTAATTATTATTCCTTTCGAAAGCTGATATATATCCATAGCATCCTGAATGCCACGGATTTCCCTCTCACGGGTATCGGAGCTGTCCAATAAGTAACAAACCTGAATTGCCTGTACGACACGAAAACCATCACGAACCACAAAATCACACTCGGCATTCCCTGAATTATGATAAAAGATTTCTCCGCCTCGGCGACGTAATTCTATGTAAACCATATTTTCCAACAAGCGCCCTTCTTCACCAGAAAAATGGAAGCCCAAACGGGATACTAAGGCATTATCTATTGCATAAACTTTTTTGGGATTACGGAGCTGGGCTTTGACGGAATAATCGAGTTTCGATAAAGAGAAGAGTAAATATGTATTTTCAATATACTCCAAATAATTCTTTACTGTTGTGGGATTTTTCACTCCAATCACTTTTGCCAATGAAGTATAAGTTAACGGTTTCCCTATATTACTGACGGTATAATAGACCAACTCTTTTACTTCACGCTCATTTACAATTTGGTTGCGAACCATAACGTCCTTATACAGAATGTTATCATACAATGTTTTCAGAACAATACCATCTTCTGACTTCAAATAAATAGGAAACCCACCCTGTTGTAAATAGTCATTAAAAGCTGACTGTATTTCTCCACGCGCAATTGTACCGAATATATCTCCCAATAAATGTTGCTGCCCCCGAAAATCTAAAAATTCAGAAAATGAAAAAGGATAGAGTTCGATCGCAATATAACATCCGGTCAGGTAGGTTCCCAGCTCCTTACTTAACATACGGGCATTGGAACCAGTTATAAAAACTTTTTTTCCTGAATTATACAACCGCTTAGCAAAATGCTCCCATCCTGCAATATTCTGTATTTCATCAAAATAGAAATAGTTTTGTTCCCCATATAATTCTATGAACACTTCATACAACTGCTGAAAATTCTCTACGGTAAAGTTACCCAAACGATCATCATCAAAATTAAAAAAATAGTCTTTTTGGGGAAGCCTGTCACGTATCTGTTGCAACAATACGGATTTACCACAACGGCGAACCCCCGAAATAATAATGATTTCTTCATTATTCAGATACTTCTCAGAAAAACTGCGAATTATAGTTTTCTTGCTTGGCAAAAAAGACTTTTGGTCAATTATGATATCCTTTAAAAGTTGTTTCATAAACTCAACGGTATTTTATAGTACAAATATAGTGTTTTCTATTAAGAATAGAAATAAAATCACGTTTATTCCTATTCTTAATAGCGATAAATTACATTATTCTCTATAGCAAATAGAATAAATGAGCGAATGATCATCATGTGACTTTAAGAGAGCTATGCAATACACTGTCTAGGGGAAACACCGGTTAAGTTCCTATTTGCATAGCGAGTTATATAAATGTATCTGACCGTTAGGTATGTTTCCGATAATTATGTTCTATTTATCGCTTTTACCTATATTATCATCAAAAACTTGTACACATAGATATTTTAACGTTATATTTAGCTATACAAACCATTTCTGAAGTAAATGTTCCGAACAGAAATATGCATCTATTATTAATATGACAAGTTTGCGAAGTTTCAGCTGAAAAAAAATTATCATTAATTACATTTTCAGTTGAATTAAACGCATAGTACTTGTTTTATAGCTCATCAATGCTATCCATAGATAAATAATACACTGATAATAAAATGTTTAAATAATGAATACAGTATATTTGTGGTAGGTGCTAATGAATTTTATTGTTTTTTAGATGCCTACAAATCAAATTATTACAAATTGTCATTACTAAAATAAAAGTTCTAAGCACACCCATAAAGGACTGTTTACCAAATATATAGCGTACACCAAGTTCTGCGAAGACTTTGCAGGTTTCGTACATTGGTATGCAGACACAAGAAGTGGCAATTAAACGCAATCTAAAGATCGTGCTTAAGGCAGATGCTGCTATGCTTGATGAAGTAGTAGTAGTGGCTTATGGTGCTGCAAAAAAGAGTTCGTTAACCGGTTCTGTTGAAATAGTAAAAGCTGATCAGTTGTCAAAAGTACCGGTAAACAGTGTAGACCAAGCATTGCAAGGTAAAGCAGCAGGTGTGCAAGTAACTGCTGCAACTGGACGTCCGGGAGCAAGTGCTAATATTAAGATTCGTGGTACAAGTTCTATATCTGCCGGTAGTGATCCACTATTCGTAATCGATGGTGTACCTGTTTCTTCTGCAGATTTTGCAGCACTAAACTCGAATGATATTGAATATATGTCTGTATTGAAAGATGCATCTGCAACCGCAATATATGGTTCCAGGGGCTCTAATGGTGTTATTCTTATCACAACCAAGAAAGGTCAAAGTGGTAAAACTACAATTGACTTAAAAGCCATCTTTGGAATTTCTACCAGAACCTTATCTGATAGTGATTTTACAATGATGAATGCACAAGAAAAGCTTACTTATGAACGTCAGCTAGGTATTGGCCGCGGTTCATCTGGCGGAGCTAATGGTGGAGCAATGACTGATGCTGAAATTGCTGCTGCTAAAAATACAAATTGGGCTGATGAAATTTTCCGTACCGGTACTACACAGTCTTATGAATTGAATGTGGCAGGAGGTACTGACGCTACTCGTTTCTATTTATCAGGCCAATATTTTGATCAGGATGCTATAGTACCTGGTTCTTACCTTAGAAGAAGTACATTGCGTGCTAATCTTGAGCATAAAATTAAAGATGTAGTGAAAATTGGCTTTAATTCTTCTGCAGGTATTTCCAAGGAAGGTTTGCTAAGAACAGACCGTAATGCTTTGAATCCGTTCAACTATATCTTTAACGCTAATCCTTATGATGCTCCTTATAACGAAGATGGTAGCTATAATACTGACATGAAGGTTGCTGGTAATCAAATTAATATTTTTGAGAATATTGCAAATAATCCTGCAAGCTTAAGTAAACTTAAAATTATTGCAGCTTTCAATTTGGAATGGAGAATTTGGGATCAGCTCAAATATACAACGGTAGCAGGTGTAGATTTTACTCAATATCAAAACTACCAATTTAATAAACCGGAATCTCAATTATCACAGATTTTAGGTTCACCTTATGGTTATCGTAACGATCGTATTCAACAACGTTCTACTTGGGTATGGACCAATATGTTGAGTTATGACAAAACTTTTAATGATGTTCATGAAGTAAAAGCTGCAGCTGCAATGGAAGCTCAATCCAGCCATTACCGTACACTGACAGCTTCTGTTAGTGGTTTTGCAACTGGTAAATTGGATGCTATTTCAGTTGGAGCAACAGATAAAGATGTAGCAGGAAATACTACTGATTGGAGAATGCTTTCATATCTGGCAACTGCCGGTTATACTTATGATAGTAAATACATTATTGATGCAGCAATTCGTTGGGATGGTTCTTCACGTTTTGGAGCAGATAACCAATATGGTATGTTCTGGGCTGTAGGTTTAGGCTGGAACATGGAACGTGAATCATTCTTGCAAGATGTAAGCTGGCTTACTCGTTTGAAAGTTCGTGGTAGTGTAG
>OHTD01000756.1_pt1 | contig 16581 bp, 17 predicted proteins | sample 1578871 | NCBI WGS metagenome assembly OHTD01 (sample SAMEA3879574, study PRJEB24766) | human gut metagenome | biome: human-associated habitat; feature: feces | place: USA | collected 1985/1987 | reverse complement strand
GCGCTTTTCAGCCGCTTTGATCTGCGCCGAAAGTTCATTGTGATGTGCCGTGGCTGCCGCCGCTTTTTCTGCCAGCTCCGCATAATCCAGCAGCTGATGTTCGGTAAGAAAATTTACAGTCTGCGCCATCTGTTTCAGGTTAAAAACCTTGGCCCAGCGTGCATATCCAGCACCTTTCCCGGCCTGCAATTTTGCCTGAATATCCACCAGCAAATTGACCTTGGGTGGCTCCGGCTGCACGGTGGATTTCTTGCGGGGCGTGTGCTGCTTTTCTCCAGCCAGCACCGCACGGATTTCTGCTTCACTGTACCCGGCCCCCAGCTTGTCATCCATGCGGGCTACATTCTTCCAGCCGGGCGCTTTGAGCCGGATTGCTTTCCCGCGCCGGGATACTTCACAGCCCATTTCTGTAAGCAGTTTCAACAATGCGTCAAAGTCAGCGGGCTTTTGCTCCAACGCACGGTCAATCATCACCCGCAGCTGCTTCCGATGGGAGGGCTTTGCCTGATCTCCCAGCCACTTGTTATAGCTTTTTCCGTGAAGTTTCGGATTCTCTACAATGGACAGTCCGTTCTCAATACAGATGGTGTCACTTAGCCGACGAACCGCCTTGGTGCTGCCCCAAAAGTTTCGGAATTTCCGGTCATATTCTAAGCTGACCGATGACCAGATAATGTGATTATGAATGTGCGACTTGTCTATGTGAGTGCAGACCACAAAGGCATGATTGCCTTTAGTAAAACGCTTTGCAAATTCTACGCCCAGCCGGTTTGCTTCTTCCGGGGTGATCTCTCCGGGGCGGAAAGACTGGCGCACATGATAGGCGATCACATCATCCGCACCGCGCACTCGTCCGGTAGCGGCAATGTACTGCCGCTTTGCCAGAAGGAACTCCGCATCCGCAGTCCGGCTGTCACACGCATAGCCGGTAATGAGCCTGCCGTTATCTGTTTTCTTTGGATTGGCCACATAGTCGATGATGTCACTGATCGCCCGACTCTCTGTGCGGCCTTTGCCGACATGAAGCGGCATGATTCTTGTAGTTGCCATAATAGAAGATCCTCCTCTCATAAATATTTTTGTTTTCGCTGAACTCTTTGCTTCTATCGTTGCAATAACTTTCTCCGCTGGGTATAATAAAAAAGAATATTCTACAACCTCAAAGGAGGGATTTCTATGATAGAACAGCTCATTGCTGAGGCAACAGAATGTGATTTCAAAGTTGCTCTCGAAACAAAAAAGCCAAAAAGCTGGTTAAAAAGTGTCAGTGCCTTTTCCAATGGAATCGGCGGCACTCTGTTTTTCGGAGTCTCTGATGACCGGGAGCCTATCGGCTTGTCCGATGTTCAAAAGGATGCTGAAGCGATCAGCCGCTTAATCAAAGAACGTATCACACCATTACCTCAGTTTATCTTAAAACCATTACAGGAAGATGGTAAAAATCTATTAGCTCTGGAGGTTTCTCCCGGCCGTAGCACCCCATATTATTACAAGTCAGACGGCGTGATGGAAGCATATATCCGTGTTGGAAATGAAAGCGTAATTGCCCCGGATTACATTGTGAATGAATTGATCTTAAAGGGAACCAATCAGTCCTTTGATACCCTAACAACAGACGCGGTAAAAAAGGATTACAGCTTTACACTTCTGGAAGCAACCTATCTGGAACGGACCGGTCTCCGCTTTGAGCCATCCGATTATGTTTCCTTTGGTTTGACTGATAAAAATGGACTTCTGACCAATGCCGGAAAGCTCATGACCGATCAGCACACAGTTTATAACTCCCGTATGTTCTGTACCCGGTGGAATGGCTTGGAAAAAGGCTCTATCTTTGATGATGCATTGGACGATAAGGAATACGAAGGGAATCTGATTTATCTACTGAAAAGCGGCAGTGAATTTATTCGCAATAATTCCAAAGTCCGTTTTGTCAAAGAGGCACAGTATCGTGTAGACAAGCCGGATTATGCGGAACGAGCTGTGACAGAGGCTCTTGTCAATGCGCTTATCCATCGTGATTATATTGTGCTTGGCAGCGAAATCCATATTGATATGTTTGATGATCGGGTGGAAATCACATCTCCGGGCGGTATGTTTGGCGGCGGCTCAATTCAGGAATACGATATTTACAGTATCCGTTCCATGCGACGAAACCCTGTGATTGCTGACCTGTTCCACCGCATGAAGTACATGGAACGCCGTGGAAGTGGTCTGCGCAAAATCGTCAGTGAAACTGAAAAGCTGCCTGGATACACAGAGGCATATAAGCCCGAATTTTCCTCAACAGCGACAGATTTCAGAGTTATTTTGAAAAATGTGAATTACCATCTTAGTCAGAAAGACTTAGTCAGTGACCAAGATTGTGACCAAGTTAGTGATCAAGATAAATCACAGGACATCCTACACGCAGTCTTGGATTTTTGTATAACAGAAAAAAGCAAACAAGAAATTTGCTCGTTTATTGGTTATCGAAATCTCACTTATTTTACAAGAAAATATTTGAATCCTCTACTGGCAAGTGGCCAGCTTAAAATGACTATTCCAGATAAGCCAAACAGTCGAAAACAAAAATATATTACAGTTCGTTCCGAATAAACAGAGAACGCCGTTCCTCCCTCCGCAAATGGAGTATCTATCCCTGTTATGAAAGTTTGGAGAGTTGGGTAAGGATTTCCTTTACACCCTCCCACAGTTGTTCCTGCCGCTGGGATATATCCTCCAAGTCAGCATTATAAACCCGCCCGGTCTCATGCACTTTGCGGGTCAGCTGATTCAAGTTGTTGCTGCTTCGGCGCATCAGGGAAACCAACTCCTTCAGCTCCGGCAGTTCCAGCTTGACCACATAACCATCCAGCGCCATTTTCCGCAGATAAGCGCTCAAATTCTCTGTCCCGTATTGCTGCATCTTTTGATGGATCAGTTCCAGTTCTTCTGCGGACACCCAAAACAAAACCGGAACATCCCGCTTGCGCTTTGCCATGGTTATCGCTCCGGCTCCCGTTTTTTCGGGGCGGCAGACTTATGGGCGGGCAGTTCCTGTTTGAGCTTATCCCGTACTGAGGGACGGGACGGTTCCAGCTTTTCTCTCTGGGTACGGCTGCGCTGCTGTTCTTCACGCACCAGATCAATAAAACCATCCAGAACAGCAGGGTGGCTGTTTAAGGCATAACCACAACGGACGGTTTCGGGATTATCATTAGGAATGGTCTTAGCCCATTCTTTGTTGCGTCGGGAGTAGCGCCCATCCCAGTCCTGAAGCTGGACCGTGTTAGACAGAACCATAGACACACGCTCCATGCCATAGGTCTCGATCACACCCTTTGCCGCATCGTGGCTGAGATACATTCCGTCGAAGTGCTCCCGCACCGCCGCTTCAATAGACTCCTTGCATTGGCGATTTACATTGTTGGAAGCTCGGTACTGCTCCAGCTCCCCATGTTCTCTCGCATAGGCAGCTGAATGGGGATAGACCGGTGTTGTTCGCAGTTCCTCTTTAGCTCTGCACACATCGTCGGCACGGTTCTCAATGCTGTCCCGGATCACATCCATGTGACCGGTCTCCAGCTTTTCAAAATAGCGGTACACATCTTCCAGCGGCGAAGGAGATTCCAAAAGCGCCTCTGCCTGGGCATCGGTCAGCTCCAGTTCCTCCATCGCCATCACGATGTCCTCACGGATGGTGTACTCATAGGTGTGGTGCAGAATTTCTTCCGGGGGCTGGCTTTTCAGCCAGTCCCTGTACTTATCCTGCTCGGCAGCCATCTTTTCATAAAGGGCTGTATTCAGATCGTTGGTATTCATGTTATCGCACCTCCTCATGCTGTTTTGGTTTCTTGTCTGTACTGCGGGGCGGCACCGGGCGTTTCAGATGATCCAGCACCGAAGGCCGTGTGCTTTTGGCAACAACAGCCTCGGCGTGTGCCTGTCCCTTTCCGTCGATGTTCAGCAAAGTATCCAGCTCCACCAGACGGGCATTTTTGCTTCGCAGTTCTTCTTCATAAAGGAATGGCTTTCCGACTTCCTCCTTTGCGGCAGCCTGCTGCTGATAGAGGTTATCCAGCTGGGCCTTTGCCGCCTCCAGACGCTGGGGCATCTGGGCGAGGGCATTGTCGATACGGGTAAGATTTCCGCGAGGGTCTGTACCAAGGGTTGCCCTGTGGGTCATCTGTCCTTTCAGCAGGAGCGTATATTCCTGTTTCCAAGCGGAAAATTCCACGGACATGGCATAGCCCCGGTAGCTGCCGATCTGCACCGGATCGGAGGTTTTGACCTCCTTGCAGGCATCCAAAAGGGCTGCACCGGCGTTCTCCTTATCGGTCAGCAGGTCTCCACGAATCTCCATACCGGCAAAGCCGTCCTCCGGGTGCGGGTGAGCTGCCAAAACCTCCAGGTCAGATTCAAAGCCCTTGATAAAGCCTTTGTGCTTTTCAATCTCCTCCGGGAAGTATTTGAGCAGCTGGTCCTCCAGACGATATTGCTTGCTCTGGTGGTCGGCTTTCATCAGCTTCAGGCGGGATACCTCCACATCCAAATCCATACGCTCTTTGATACGGGGATCTCCGGCACACAGAGCCTTGATCTCGGCAAAACTGAGGGCGGTTTCATCCACATCATCGCAGGAGCGCACCGGCGATTTAGAAGTCATGATCTGGCTGATGAATTTTTGCTTATTCTCCACCGTCTGCCAGAGGTATGCGTCAAAGGTTCCTTCGGTCACATAGCGGTACACATGGACAAGAGGATTCTGGTTGCCCTGGCGCTCGATACGGCCCTTGCGCTGGGCAAGATCAGTCGGTCATTTTTTGCGGACAGTTCATACATGCTATCCTTTTCTGTTCTCTGCTCCTGCGTTTGCTCTCGTTTGATTTCTCCCTCCGTATCTTCTTGGCACAAGCAGGACAATACCTTGATGCACCAGAGCCCGGGACATATTCAACGCCGCACACCGTACAATTTTTAGCGGGCATTGCTGCCCACCGTTTTGTAGGTATGATATGTAATTCATCGACAAAGCCGATGAATTTATAGTAAATCTTGATTTCCTGCTTCACTGTTCCGTCTGCCATCTTCTCACGCTCCGAAACAAGTATCTTGTCTATGAGTGCGTTTATAACTGTTGCATCCAGTTCTTTTAAGCCTTGATAATTTCGGATAAGGGCGAGGAAGTCACGGATTCCCCGTGATTTCTCGTAGCTTTCATTAAGAGTTTCCGTCACCTCTTTCAGCCTTGCTTCAATTTCAAGCTGCTCTTTCTGGTATTTCCCCGACATCATCTCAAAATTCCGCTCGGTAATACGCTCCATGACCTTATCCTCGTAGAGAGAGGAAAACAGCCTGTCCAGTTCCGCAAGGCGTTTGTTCAGCTTCTTACGTTCTTTCTCTAATGCTTTCGCCCTGCTCTGGTCTGTTTCCGTGAGCCGCTTTTCTATGGCCCTGACCGCCTTTTCATCATTCACTGCCATATCCGCAAAACAGTTGATGTCGGCAAGAACGGCATTGAATAAATCCCTTGCTTCTATATTGTGGGCACTACACTCGCTTCTTCCGTTTCTTGCATAATTATTACATGAATACTGTACACAGTCGATAATCTCTGGGCGTTTCCTCCTGTGTACGTTCATTGCCCGCAGAGCACATCCGCAGTCCACACACTTGATAACGCCTGCAAAAATATTTACAAATCCTCCCTTGTTCTGTGGAAGCCTACGACTTGTAATAAGCTGTTGGACAATATCAAATTCCTCCTGCGTGACTATTCCCTCATGGGTATTGGGTATCACTTCCCATTCTTCGGGCAGCTTAGAGGGGCGTTTCTTGCTTTTCATATTGGCGGCAATCCGTTTGTAGCCTACAAGATTTCCCGCATATATCGGGCTTCTTAAAATGCTCCTCACGCTGTTCCCACTCCAAATATAGCGTTTGTCCTCGTTCCCCTCAAAATGACGTTCAAAGCCTGTTTCGCCACGCTCCGCCGCATAAGCGGCAGGGCGTAGGATATGCTGTTTATTAAGATGTCTGCAAATTTTGGCAACTCCATTCCCTTTTAATGCAAGGTCGAATATCTCTTTTACAACATGTGCCACTTTATCATCTATCAGCAGATGGTTGTGGTCGGCAGGGTCTTTGATATAGCCATAAGGGGCGGTAGTTCCCATGAATTTCCCCTGTTGAAACCTCGCCCGATATGCCGATTTTATCTTAACAGATATGTCAGCGGCATACATTTCGTTTAAAATGTTGCGGAAAGGCGTGATGTCCATAGCAGATTTATTCAAGGTATCTACGCCGTCATTGACCGCTATATACCTCACGTTATGCTCTGGGAAGAAAACTTCCAGATATAACCCACAATCAAGATAGTTTCTCCCCAGACGGGATAAATCTTTCGTAATCACGCAGTTTATCAGACCGCTTTCAATGTCTTTTATCATATTCTGGAAACTTGGTCTTTGGAAATTTGTACCAGAATAACCATCGTCCACATACGTTTTTGCTATGTGCCATCCCTGCTTTTTCACATAATCCGTGAGGATGGATTTCTGTGTCGCAATGCTCGCACTCTCGTTATCCGTACCATCGTCTTTAGATAAGCGGCAATAAATGCCGACTAAATAGATTTTCTTTTCTTCTTTGATTCCTGCCATACTGTAAAACCTCCGTATCTGTCCTATCTGTTTTCATGTCCCATTGCGTACATTCTAAGCGGACAGCCCCTCATTGTCGAAGGTGTCGCCCTCGGCAATCTTCTTCCGAATATCCTCGGAGATAATCGGGACAAACGCTTCTGTAACGGTCTGTGTGCCGACATATTCACGGCTGATTATCATCTGCACTGGTGCTTTTGGCACGATACGCTTTCTCTTTTTATCTGCTTTCTTATCCTCGCCCATACTTAAATCTTCCTTTCCAGACAGGGCAGGAGAACGTCTGGAAACGCCCCGCCCTGTCAATCAGATACCATCAATCCCCGCTGTTTACTTCTTTCTGTAATGCTTCAAGGAGTGCCGCTGCTTCATCAGCGTTCAACGTGATACCCTTTCCGCACTTCTCACGGTTCGGGGAAAAGCTGCGGATGTCATATTTCGGCTCTCTCCCGTTCCATGAAATAAGATTGATTTCCTTTGTGTAGCCGCTGTCACTCGCAGACAATACGGCGATTTCCTTTACAATCTCATACTGGATTTCTTTCATTCCTTACCTCATTCTCCTTAAAATTCTGTCTTTCTTCTGTTCCAAATTCCTGCATTTACTTCCCGAAAAAAGAAGGTTAGCGGCTGTCCCTGCTCCGTTTTCTCTGCAACTCACGTTCCAGAAGTCGGATGATGGTTTCCTCCATCTGCTTCGGCGTTGTGTTCTTCGGAAAGTATTTTTTCAGCTTGCTTGTGTTGATTTTCAAGGTTTCTTTCTGGTTGCCCTTTTCCTCCGTCATAATCGCAAATATCGTATCCATGTCAAGCCGCCCGCTCTGGCTTAACTGTTTCATCCGCTGTGCCTGTGAGAGTGAGGGCGTTGCTTCTTCGCTCTCCATCGTGGCAAAGAGGTTTTCCTGCTCGTCTTTCTTCAAGAAGGACAGTTCCACCGCAGGCGTGAGGGCGATTTTCCCCTCGTCCACCATCTGCAAAATCGGCGGTATCAGTTCCGTCAGGCGGATAAAACGCTGCACGGTCATCCTGCCCACGCCGAAGCCCTGTGCCACCTTGTCGTCCGTCCGCAACTTCGTCACAACTTGTGACGAGGTTAAGTCTGTGCGGAAACCCTGCCGCTTCATGGCTTCGGATTTCATCTTGTAAGCAAACGCCCGCTCCGATGGCAGGATATTCTCACGCTGCAAATTGCTGTCTACAAGGGTGATGATGGCTCGGTCACGGTCTAAGGGCAGGACAAACGCAGGCACGGTATTTATCCCTGCAAGTTCAGAAGCACGGACACGCCGCTGTCCTGCAATCACTTCATAACCGTCCCCGTCCTCTTTCGGGCGTGTGATTATCGGCGTGACAATGCCAAATTCCTTGATGCTTTCCGCTAACTCTGACAGTGTTTCATCTTCTGCCACATGAAACGGATTGTCGGGGAACGGGTACAAGTCTTTGGTCTTTAACACCTTAAAATCCTGTTTCTTCATTCACATATCTACCTTTCTTTCGCTCTGCTTCTATGATTTTTCTGCAATTCTTCCAACACTTCGGGCGGTATTTTTGACAGCAGCCGCCCCATCTGCTCGTTGGTTCTCTGCAATTCAAATATCTTCTGATTCGCTTTCTGCACCTTTAGTTCCTGCTCGTACTTTTCATCACGCATACGCCCCGCATAGTCTGATTCCTGCCCAATTCTCTCTTTCAAACTGTCGATATACGCCTGCTGTTTCCCGATTTCCTTAGAGAATTTCTCCACGTCTGGCAGCCATGCAGAGAGTAAATCTAACGCTTTATCCCTTTTCTTCCCTGCGTTAAAGGCGTTGATGTCGGATAGGGCAGACACGATTTCTTCATACTGTTTATCAAGCCTGCCGCCTAATTTATAGAGCCATGTGGGGACGTGTTTCCGCTTGGTTTCCATTGAGGACTGCCCCCGTTCAAGCTGATTCCACCGTGAGGACATCCGCTCATGGTAGGCGGTCTGCCACTCGGATAATGATTTCTGGTTGCCTAAGATAGCTTTCGCTGACAGCTTATTGTCTGGCGTAATCGGCACAAAGCAGAGGTGCATATGGGGCGTTCTCTCGTCCATATGGACGACAGCGGAGAGGATATTCTGCTTTCCAACACGCTCCGAAATGAAGTCAAGAGCCGTCTGGAAATACGCTTTTTGTTCTTCGGGCGGTAACTGGTTCATAAATTCTGGTGAAGCTGTGATGAGCGTTTCCACCATCATCACGCTGTCTTTCCTTGTCCTGCACCCCGCTTCGGCTACCATGCGGTTAATCTCTTTCTTGTAGGTGTACTTTGGTGGTGCTATGAGATGGTAATTGTTTTTAGAGCGTTCCATATCTATATCTGGGTTGCTTTTGTAGGCTTCTTTCTTCCGCTCGTTGTGGCGTTCACAAGCCGCAACGCCGCCCGCTTTTCGTTTCTGGAAACGCAGGATTGCATAAGGCATAGGCGGATTCCTCCTTTCTTTCGGCGGGTGACCGTCCTTTGGGGTGACAGCGGTGACGGTGGTGACAGCAGTTTTGGGATACCCCCTGCCGACTGCCGCAACTGTCACCCTCACCCCCTGCATGACGGTCATGTCGATGATGACGGTGTTTTTGGGATACCCCCCTCGCAAGAGCCGTCACCGTCATGCCGCCATTCTTTTATCCGAAGCCGTAAGGCGTAGGATAGCAGGGCACAGCCCTGCCTTAAGGGAGTCCAGAGGGAACGTCTGGCACACGACTTTGCAGGGCAAAGTGTAGTGTGTTACACCCTGTAAACGCAGTCGGAAAAATCGGAATGATTTTTCTGACCGCAGGGGTGGTTTTACACGACCGAAAAGGGCGAGTAAATCTCACGCCTGCATTTTGCGTTTACGGGGTGTTCTCCCGTAGGGATGACAGCGGCAGGGTATCCTAAAATCACTGTCACCACCGTCACTGCTGTCACCCGCAGGGCAGAGCCGCCAGCTTTACATGGCTTTAAGCGTCAATGACAGTAACAGGGGGGTATCCTAATATCGCTGTCACCACCATCACCGCTGTCACCCGCCCTCCTTGCAAGGGCAATCCGCCTGCCGTCTTTCCTGCGGCTGTACTGGTAGCAGATACGGTTCTCGCTTAAAAATGTGGTGCGGTATTCATTCAGCCATTTCGTAATCACCGTGGGTATGGTTTCCGTTTCCCCCATAGCGGCTAACAGTTCCGTTGCCGTGCCTATCCATTCTTCCTTATCCCTCATAAAATCCACCAACCGAAAAAGGACATCTGGTATCGTTTCTTTCGCAAGCTGCTCCTGCGTTTTCCGCTCCACAAGCTCCCAACGGCAATCACGGAAACGCAGCGTGTATTCCTGATAAGGCGTGTCCCTGCCCGTCACATACAGCTTGGCGGTGTCAGACGCACGTTTCTCCTTTTCCAGAACAAAGGTAGCGTCCGCACTCCCCGTTAATCCTGTCGTCCCAGACACCTTGTTGAACACGTCGCTGTCATTCTGCTTTCGGATGTGGTGTACGACAATGACCGCCAGAGAGTGCCTGTCGGCAAAGTCTTTGATGAGGGAGATGTCCCCATAGTCGCTTGCATAGGCATTGTCTTTTGAAGCTGTACGGACTTTCTGCAAGGTATCAATGACAATGAGCCTGCTGTCTGGGTAATCTTTCAGATAATCTTCAAGCTGCACGATAAGACCGTCTGACAGCTTGCAGCTTGCCACGGCAAAGTGGAGCCGCCCGCTTGCTTCGTCCGTCAAACGAAATAACCTGTCCTGTATGCGGCAGAACGTGTCCTCAAGGCAGAGGTAAAGCACATCGCCCTCCATTGTCGGCATATCCCATAAAGGGATTCCCTGCGACACGCATAAGCATAGCTTCAGCATGAGCCAGCTTTTGCCTATCTTCTGTGAGCCGCAGAACAGCGATAAGCCTGTCGGGATAAGGCTGTCCACCACAAAGGATGGTTTCTCAAGCGGTTCATAAAGGAGCGTTTCGGCGTTGACTGTCTGTAACTTCTGCATGGCTTTCCTCCTTTCGGGCGGTGTCTTTGTTTTCGTTGCACATAGGCGTTGACCTCCTTAAAAATAGATTTACTCCCACGGAAAAAAGTGAGAGTATGTAATGCCGCCAATCCCACACAAATAAAAAACAGATTTCTTTTTCGGGCGGTGTCGGTCACGGTTGGAGATATTTCTTCAATTTCCGCCTTTACTTTCTCCTTTGCAATCGCAACAGATTTCTGTATTGCCGAAGCGGTGCAATGCTCCATAGCGGCGATTTGGTAAAAATTGAACTCATACTCGTAGTAGAGCAGGAAACGCCGCCTTTGTATCTCTGGAAGGCTCCCAACCGCCTTATAGAGCGTTTCATTCCGTTCTTCCTCAACCATGCGTTCATCAAGGCTCTTAGGCACACGCAACGCCCGTCTGTAAAGGGTTTCGTCCCATACCTCGTTAAACTCCCTGTGCCGCTCGTCCCATTAGAAAAGATTCCTGTTCCTGCGCTCCATCTGCCGAAACTCCATAAAGAACTGTTCCGACACTTCCAACTCGTGGGATTTGCCCTGCCCGTCCTTAAAGCTGATAAAATACCTTGTGCCGCTTTCCGTGGATTCCTCCCGAAGCGTGTATGCCTTAACCCTGTATGCCATCCTGTTGTCCTCCTGCAAAAAATGAGTGAGGGGATTTCCATCCCTCACCCAGTAGCCCGCAGGATGGCAGGCTGTTTTAGAAGCTATAAAATTTTCCGCAGCTTCTTCCGCAGATGGTCTAACCTCGCATAGATGGCACCAGTCGTCAAATGCACAAGCGGGGCAATCTCCTTTGTGGAATACCCCTGCATTTTCAGCAGGACGATTTTCAAGGTACGCCCGTCCACCGTGACTAATACTTGATAGAGATTTTCGCTCTCAATCTCTTCCAGTAACTCCGCAACCGTACCCACTTCCGCCTGCCGCTCCCTGCCTGCCATGTCCTCAAGATATTCCGCAACGTCATTCGTCCATCGGTAAAACCGCCTGTTGGAATTGAAGTCTGCCCTGTCCGCCATGCGTATCTGCTCAATGGTCGCTTCATCAACGCCGCACTCACGCAGCAGCTTTTCCTCCGCTTCTTTCCAGATACGCCATTTCCTGTCCTCCCGTCCGTGGTTGTATGCCATTCTTACTTCCTCCAATCAGAATTGATTGAGAGGGCAGAGAAAAGCCCCCTCATCTTCCCAAAGGAAAAAACAAGGGGGCTGAACGCCTTAAATTTTAATTTTCTATTATCTTTCTTAGTTTTATTAGGATTCTGGCTTTGCGTTTGTTTACAACGCTCTGGGTTATGCCCAACCTCGCCCCGACTTCACGCTCGGAAAGTCCGTCAAAAAAGATTGCCTGTATCAGCTCCTGTTCACTATCCGACAGCAAAGGCAGGGCGGCTTTCAGCCTGTCCACCATGACCGCATTGACAACGGTTTCTGCAATGTCCACCGCTTCATCAGTGATAAAGTCCAGAGGATTCCCCTCGCTGTCCGTAAATCCGTCGAGAGATAGCAGTCTATTCTTTGTATCTAATTTTTGCAGATAACGCCACCGTTCCTTGTCACGGTAGAAGTCTGTGTATTGCTCCCTCACGACTTCAAGCAGACAGCCTTGAATGGGGATAAACAGCTTGTCCATATAGGTCTGGTCGGATTCCCTGCAACGGCAGAACTCCGTGTAGGATAATTCCACATAGCCGCCACTTTCTCTGATATATACCTTTCTTGGTGCATATTTCACCATAAATACCTCCCATCTGAATTTTTGAAATGTAAAAAATCCAGATGGAGAGGCGGAGAACGACACCGCATATCAGAAACAGCCCTACGGCACTTTCCAACAAAAATCGACAAAAGAAAAACCGCAAAGGCTCTGTGACCTTTACGGTTATAGGAAATAGTAATTCTATTGTATGGAGATTGTACTTCTACTTTCAAGGTGAGAAGTACCGTTGCACTGGCAGAAATTTTTTTAACTGGTTTCCTGCCGTTCTCTGATATGCTATGTATTGATAAATTTTGCTTCGTATGAGCAGATAGATAACTGCCCGAAAAAAGGACATAAAAAAATCCCTCCAAATTTAAAAACAAATTCAGAGGGTAATTTAGGGTATAACAAAATAACCCACCCGAATATCGTTTTTTTTATTTGGTGAGTTTGTTCTTTCAAATACGAAACAAAAAGAGCCGATGATTCGTGAATTGTTCCACAATTTCATCGGCTCTGCGTCTTAAGCGTCTGGCTCTTTGATGACAGTTATCTTCAAGTTGTCAACTTTAATCAATCTTTCTTGTCTGCATTTTGGACAATAAAGGGGATAATTCTCCAAAACAGTGTCCTTCCTAATTTTATTACGGGTTTTGCTCCCACAAACAGGACACAATATCCATTCGCATTTCATCATAATTAGTCTCTAATCCTTTCAAATCTCATTTTATATGACTTTTGCAAGCTGTTAAGCTAACTTGTGGAACATATGCCGAACCTTATCTATACGGCTATTCGGGCGGCGGGGTTGGCAAATAAATTTACCAATAGCTGGCTGGTATCCTTTTAACTCTGTCAAGCAGACTCCCTGCCCATTTGTGAAATAAGTTAAATCGTTCCTGTATTCTTGAATACATCTAGCAGGGATTTCTCCTTTCAGAATGACCTCGTCATTCTTTATCTGAGTACTTACAATATCTGCACAATACCTTGGAGCATCATGATACGCCCGTGAGAGATATTCCTGCGGTGCATAAATTTCAAAGTGGAGATATGGCTCTAATAGTTCTGTCCCTGCTTTTTTTAAAGCCTGCTCCAATACGATAGGGGAAAGCAGCCGAAAGTCTGCGGGGGTACTTACAGGACTATAATACAATCCATATTCAAAACAGATTTTACAGTCTGTCACTTTCCATCCATACAGCCCCTGCTCGCAGCCATAAAGAACCCCCTCCATAACCGCATTTTGGAACGATTGATTTAAATATCCAAGTGAAACTCTGCTTTCATACTGCACTCCGCTTCCAATAGGGAGCGGCTCTATGGACAACCCGACAGAAGCCCAGAAAGGATTTGGCGGGACTTCTATGTGGATGGTATATTCTGCTTTTCTAAGCGGTCTTTCCATATATATAACAGTAGGCTCTTTTATTTCTGCCTCCACATGATATTTTTCCTCAAGGATGGCACAAATGACTTCCATCTGCACATTCCCCAAAAAAGAAAGTATAATCTCATGCGTTGTAGTATCCACATAATATTTTAAAAGAGGGTCGCCATCTGAAATTTCTGTAAGTGCCCCAAGCAATATTTCCCGCTGTTCAGATTTCTTTACTGCAATCGTTGTTTGGAGCATAGGGAGAGGATTTTCAATAAATTTTCTCTGCGGCAACAGTATTTCGTTCCCCAAAATACTGTTTAGCTGCAAAACATCATTTGGTAAAATTACAATATCACCAGAGCAGGCTGTATCGGATGAATATAATTCACCGTTTGTCGGAACACACATCTCTGTGATTTTTATTTTCTCTTTTTCAGATATTCTAATAACATCCCTCAAATGCAATGTTCCGCTATATATACGCACATAAACAAAACGCCGCCTTTTCTCTGAATATTCAATCTTAAAAACCTGCCCGCATAGTTCAGATTGACCTTCAGGCGTTGATGAATAAAATTTACTGGCAATTACTTCTATAAGCTGCCGAATCCCCAGATTGTTTTTAGCGCTTCCGTGATAAACGGGAAATAACGTTCCGTTTTGGAATCTCCTGTTTTCTTCCTGTTCCAGTTCTGACATTTTAAACGGTTTCCCTGACATATATTTCTCTAATAGTTCATCGTTTCCCATAATTACCGCATCCCACTGTTCCATATCGTCATTGTCCGTTACATTTATATGGGGATGCTGCCCAACCTTTTGCTTCACTATAATTTCCGAAGAAAGCTTTGCTTTCATTTCCCGATATACCATTGGCAAATCAATCCCCTCTTGGTCAATTTTATTGATGAAAAAAATTGTCGGAATCTTCATTGTCTGTAGTGCATGAAACAGTATACGGGTCTGTGCCTGTATGCCATCCTTTGCAGAAACTAATAATACTGCTCCGTCTAATACGGATAAAGAACGGTATACTTCCGCCAAAAAATCCATATGGCCTGGCGTATCTATAATGTTGACTTTTACATCCTCCCACTGAAAAGATGTCACTGCTGTCTGGATAGTGATTCCCCTTTGACGCTCCAAATTCATTGTATCTGTCCTTGTTGTGCCTTCATCTACGCTCCCTAGTTCTGCAATTGCACCACTGGTATACAATAAACTTTCCGTTAATGTTGTCTTTCCTGCGTCAACGTGAGCCAGAATGCCTAAGTTAATTATTTTCATGTGATTTTCCTCCTATCAACACCCAAAAAAGGGCATAAAAATACCCAGTGATAAATACTCCTATCACTGGGTAAATAACTCCAATAGCCCCAAAACACTTATATGTTTTCGGGCATATAAAATTACATGATAAAAGTATTCTTAAACTGGGTACAAAAAACTAAGCCCCATATTAAAAGTGAAACGGGACTGCTACTTTTTGTTCCCACTATCAAATTGACAGTTTATTTAAGAATACCTTGCCGCATATTTATTAACTCCTTGTATAATACTGAATCTAATTATATTCCTTAACCCTTTATTTGTCAAGCTGACAAACTAAAGCAGAAAAAGCGGCAGGATTTCCCCCTGCCACTAATCATCTGTTTATGCAAAAATAATTTCCTTTTCCACAATCTCCCTCGCACAAGCCCTTATGTTATTGAGGCATCCTGTCCATTCTAAGGCGTTTTCTGCCTTTAGCTGTTCCGTTATGCCCTGTGCCTGTTTCATACCCTCTATGAGCCTTTCAAAGCGTTCCTGTGCCTGTCTGTTGATGTCGGCAAGGTAGGCGTTTAGCCTGCCGCTTGTAAGAAGATTGGTGTATGTAACTTTACGGTACTGTTTTAGATAATCTAAATGCCGTTGCCCCCAGATGCCTATTGCCTGTTCTTCTTCGGCGGGTACAGTTAAGCACGGTATCAAATAATCCCCTTGCCTTTCGTATTTGCCGCCCAGTTCCTCAAATAATGATTTTGCCATTGTCTGTTACCTCCACATTCTTTTTTATTTTGAATGTCCGCAAAATCCGTCCTACATCAGAAGGTCGCCAAGGAATGTCCAAGTGGTGCTCTGCAATCAAACGCTTTTGCACATTGGTTCCGGCGCCCATCTTGGCGGTGGAGCCGAGTAGGATACGGACATTACCCGCACGAACATTCGTGAACAGTGCAGCTTTCTGTGCTTCGGTCTTTGCATCATGGATAAAGGCGATCTCCGCTTCGGGAACACCCATGCGAATCAGCTTTGCTTTCAAATCGTTGTACACATTGAACTTTCCGTCTCCATGCGGGGTAGACAGTGGCGATAGGTAAGATTTTGATGTTATCTCCAACTTTTCCCCCGCCCTAAACCGTGCATGAACCTTTCAGCTCACACGGCTTGCCATCAAGGGCAAATTGATTTACATTTTAACAACTCTCAACATGAACAAGACTTCTGAGCTTATCAACTTTGGTTTTCTGTTTCGGAGTGAGGTTTAAGGAATCCGTAAGCCTTGCAATAGTGTCGGTATCGGTAGCGTGAATAAGCCTGTGGGCATTTCCGCATAACAAAATTAGATTTTGGTATGCATCTGTGCCTCCGTTGCAACGTGGGACTTTGTGGTGACAGAAAATATCTCCAATCATCAGCTTCGCCCCGGTTACGGCACATTTACCCATTTGAGCCGAGTATAGTGACAATCTGTTGTCGTTATACTCTATGGTGGCATTCCAGACCGGGTTTCGCATCAGATAATGCAGAATCTCCATATCAACTGCTTCCAGTTGTTTATGAATCATTGCCCTACCTTCTGCGG
>OHTD01000754.1_pt1 | contig 16598 bp, 20 predicted proteins | sample 1578871 | NCBI WGS metagenome assembly OHTD01 (sample SAMEA3879574, study PRJEB24766) | human gut metagenome | biome: human-associated habitat; feature: feces | place: USA | collected 1985/1987 | reverse complement strand
CGGGCTTATTTTATACCCCGCACCCCGAAGAAGATAAGCGGCTGGGTACCGTTGGCCATGTCCGGATGGACTTCGGGCGCAGCGGCAATGAGTTCTGGCATACATGGTGGCCGAGAGGCCCGGAGGAGCTGAACAGCCCTGTGTTCAAAGCGGAGCTGCAAGAGGTCGTGGACACGCTGCGGGAGAGTGTGCTGAAAAACCGCTTCGCTATGCGGCGGTGACTTAAGAAAACATTGAAGCAAAAGACGGTTTAGCTTGACGGCTATGCCGTCTTTTGCTGTTTTTCAGTTGTATTGCGGGCTTCTTCGATAGCCCGTGTAAAGTCAAATGCACCGATGAAGTTATAGACAATGGTGATCTCCCTTGTCTTGGATTTCTTGTCTGCGTGGGACACTTCGATGCGGTCAATAAATTCACGGAGAACTGCCGCGTCAAGCTCCTGCATATCCGTGTACTTTTTCACCGCTGCGACAAATGCCTTGGCATTGGTTTTCTGCTGCTCCTGCTGTTTCAGCTCCTTGCGCAAAACTTCTGCCATAGATTTTAAGTTGCTCTGTTCCAGCTCGTAGTCGTGGGACAATTTGATAAATCTGTCATCGGACAGTTTACCCATTACATTGTCCTCATACAGTTTGGAAATGATATGGTCAAGCTCTGCAATGCGTTTATCAGCTTTCGCAAGCGTATCACGTTTCCGCGCAAATTCCGCGTCACGATCTCGCATACTGATGTCTGCCGCTTCCTGCATAAACTCGGCTTCGTGCTGGCTCACATACTGTATGGCTTCGCGCAGATTTCTCAACACGATTTCATGCAGCACCACATTCTTGATGGAATGTGTTGTGCAAAGGTCTTTTCCCTTGCGGTAGGTAGAACAGATAAAGTATTTCTGTTCCTCCGTAAAATTGGTGGCGCGGCATTGATACATCTTGCCGCCGCACTCTGCACAATAGAGCAGCCCGGAGAAGATACCCATATCACCCATCTTGGTAGGACGGCGGCGGGATTTACGGATATTCTGGACAATGATAAATACGCTTTCCTCAATGATCGCGGGCTGGGTGTTTTCAAAGATTACCCAATCCGCAGGATCGTTCCAGAGCTTCTTTTTGCTCTTGTAGGATTGCTTCGTTGTCTTGAAGTTTACTGTGTGTCCCAGATAGTCCACGCGCTCCAAAATGCGGGAAACGGTTTCATTTGTCCATTTGTACGGATCAGCCGTAGGTTTGTTGCTGGCTGGTAGCCCTTTGGAATAAGCATAAGCAGTAGGATTCAAAATCTGATGCTGTTTCAGCCACTTGGCAATTTGAGTAGGTCCCAAACCGTCAACACAGAGGGAGAAAATCTTTTGCACAACGGCTGCGGCTTCTTCATCGACAATCCATTTCTTTTTGTCCTCCGGGTCTTTGATATACCCGTATGGGGGAATGGTAGTCAGATGTTCGCCGGATTTTCCTTTGCTCTGCCATGTGGCGCGGATCTTCTTGGAAGTATCGCGGGCGTACATTTCGTTAAATACATTGCGGATAGCGGTAAACTCGTTTTCTCCGCGTGTACTGTCAACACCGTCATTGACGGCGATAAAGTGTACGCCAAACTCCGGGAAAAGAACATCCGTATACATACCCACTTGCAGATAGTCGCGCCCGAATCGGCTCATATCCTTTACGATGACGCGCTTGATTTTACCAGCCTTAATATCGGCAAGCATATGCTGGAAGCCCGGACGGTTAAAGTTCGTTCCCGAATAGCCGTCATCCTCGTCATAGTGTCGGATAGCGGTATACCCGTGATCTTTGCAGTAGCGTTCCAGAATCTTCTTCTGATTGGCAATACTGTTGCTCTCGCCGTCTAACTTATCTTCCTGCGACAAGCGTTCATACAGGGCGGTTATGCCTTCTTCCTGTGCATCCATTCCGTTGCCCTGCACATAGAATTGCAGAACATTGTCACGGATCACGCTGCGGAGTTCGCTGCTTAAAGCGTTAGGCGTCTGCACACTCTGAAACTGGATTCCGTTCATCATTTGCAGTCACCACCTTTCGCAGCAAGGGACACACCGTTTGTCATTGCATGGTGGAGAAGTCGGTACATTTGATTGTCAAGGTACAAATCTGTATTGATATGCGCCGCACGATAGTAGTATGCGGTCATCTTGTCTGGCTGCTGTTTCATGTTTACCTCCTGTTCCGGCAGCCGGACAAACAGGTTGCTCATATTATACCATAAAACCTGTTCGCCGTCAGTAGGCAAGATGTTAATTATTTGTGGCTCTTTGCCTGCTGCATATCATTTCTTATCATGCGGCGAATTTTTGTCGCGGCGTCCTCTTTTGCGCCGTCCTTAACGACGGCTTTCACGATATATGTCATGTCCCCGATTTTGTACTCTCGTACAACGGGGACATTTGCTTTCTGATTGATTGCTGTGTTCATAGAAATAAATCCCCCTTTCATGGGATAGAAAAATAAATCAAAATAAAGAAGCTCAAAGGACGGCTGCTGGCGCAGCTCCACGGGAGTTCCACCCCTCCGACGGTCTGCCGGAGATCCGCTCATTGCCTGCGACGGTTTTATCACGCTCGGACTGTGACTGCGAATGAGTACCATTGTTCCTCCTGCGCGTCCTCGCCCGCAAGCTGCCACGCTGCATTACGGTGATAGTGTTTGTCGCTCGGCATATCCTCCCGGATATGTGTCTTGGCGCATCCGCCGCACGGCTCGACGCAAAAGGGATGTGTCCTTTGTGCTTTATGACGCGGCGGGCGCGTGTTTGTCAAGGATCATCAGCCGAATCAGACGGAAAGGGGAATGAAACGCTTGTCCGGCAGTCGGGTCAATTCACCCGAAAAGTAAGAATCTTCGTTATGAGCTTCGTTTCCAGCCTACGGCGCAGTTCTTCCTCCACACACAAATGAGGGTTGCCGTATTCGTCGTACAGCTCGCGCAACGACAGTCTGGCTATGTACCCCTCGTAGTGTTTCAAAACAGCGTTGATGGCTTCGACATCGCCGCCTGCCGCTTTCTGAATGACAGAAAAGGGCAGCAGACGCGCTTTCACATTGTTATGTGTCATCTGTGTTACCTCCCATCAGTTCTTTCAGCAGCTTCAAGGTGCTTGTCCTGCGGTATGCAACGGAGCTGCGTACCATATTCAGCAGCTTGGCGATCTCGTTGTCCGACATATCAAGGAAATAGGACAGCAGGATAATATCGCGCTTGTCCATCGGCAGGGCTGCAATCGCCTGCGCCAGATCGTCATTTTCGATATACACCGCATAATCAAGAACGCCAAAGGTCTTGTCCTCTACAAAATAGAGATCGCAGACGGAAAGCTGCTCCATAACTTCAACCGGCAGATCGGAAAAGGAAATCTCACGGTTTCTTTTCCGTGCAAGTTCGTCCTGGTAGTCCCGCGCTTCGTTCCGCAGTACCTTTTTGCAAAACGCATCAAAGGAGTGCTGGATGTGTTCTTCGTGCGAATGAGGCTTCATGTATTCACCTCCCTTCGCGTCCGCAAAGGCGGGTGATACTTTTCCTCCCCTTTCGCCACTACTACGGTAAGCGGGGGCTGAACTTCCAAATATGAAAGATGAATTTTTAGAAAGTTGTTACGAGTAATCCATGCGTCGCACCTCCTGTCCGAGTGTTGAAATCAGCAACAGATCGGACAGCGGCGGGGATCGACAGCCGACAGCAAAGCGGCTAAAACGACAAAATGCGCCTGTCTGCAAAGTGCAGACGGGCGCAAAGGATTTGTCAGCAGTATTTAGATGTATTGACAGTTCATACTCGTGGGCGAAATATCCCGACGGTGGGTAAAGGCTTTTTTTGAGCGTAGGCTATTTGGCGGGGTAGTACAAACAAAAATGAACATGACGATACCTCCTTGATACCGCCATATCCTTAAAAATGGGCGACTTTAATACACCCTCCGTATTTCCATTTTTCAAAAGGAAAAAGGCGGCTTTGATTGTTATTTCAAAACCGCCGCTCAAACTGTAACCTCAATTAGCTGACAGCAACGGTTTATAAGCTGTAATCTGTCAGCAATCGTATAGGCAGAATGTAGTTGTCAAAGAAAAGAGCCGATAACCGCAAACTAAAATCTGCGTGTTATCGGCTCTGCGTCTTTGCGTCTGGCTCTTTGATAACTGACATATTTAATTGTTTTACATTGATTAGCGTTTCCTGTTTACACTTTGGGCAAAATAGCGGGAAGTTTTCAAGCATCGTATCGCTTCGTATCTTAATCCGCGTTTTGCTGTTACAGATCGGACACAATATAAAATCTGTTTGTTTCATTGTTTTAATTTCAAAATTACAGTTGCTTTTTGTTAAATATAGGTATACTTACGGCAAAGCATATCAAACTTGCAACCACTGTAATTAAAATAGCTACGATGTATGTTTTTGCTTCTGCAACACCGTAAATCAAAGGGTTTCCGTTGGCTAATAAGGTCGGCAAATATTTACTTATTTTAGGAAGCAAGCCGAGCAGATAAGACGCAAGGACAACGCTACCCGTTCCGACAAGCACACCTGTGTTTGAATTTGCAATCGTAGAGAATAAGATCATCAACGAAATTACACACACACCGAACAGCCACCAACATACCACAGAAAGGATAAGGTTTTGTGCTACCGAATTATCCCAGAAATATGCGTTATATCCGTATGTGATCCCAAAGCACAGCCAATAGCCAACCGTCCAAAGAACAGTAAGCACAACAGTTTTAGAAACAACGACCTTAAAGCGTTCAAGCCCTTTGGTTAAAGACAGAACCAACGTGCCCGATTGATATTCCTTGGTGAAGATGCTGCTTTGAAGCAAAACAAAGACAATCAATCCAAGTGGCATATTCTTAAAGAATTGCACCCATGAATCCATTGCGCTTACAGTTACAGGCGTTACAGTCATACCGCTTTCCGCAAGGGAATCTGCCAATATCTCAAGCAGCCAAGGTGTTATTTTTGCAACAGCCGGATTCATAACGCCGAGCAGAACAAACAGTATGCCGAGAATCATCAATCTGCCCGAGCGAAACTGTTCCATTGTTTCTTTTTTTATAAAGGCAAGCAAGGATTTCATTTCTCAACCACCTCCATAAACAAAGACTCCAACGTTGGCTCTGCTCGTTCCAATTTCAAAAGTGCGATATGCTTATCCGCTATAAAGCGCAGTATATCAAATACGGTATAATCGCCTTCGCAAAAAACAAGTTGATTTCTGCCGATTTGTTGCATATTAGGAAAAGTTTGCTGAAGAATGAGCATATCTGTATCATTTCCCGTTTCCAACTGATATTCTTCACTGCGGTATCTCGTTTTAATGTCGGAAAGTTTTCCTTGAACACCTACCACGCCGTTATTAAGAAAGGCCACGTCGGTACAAATGCGCTCTACGTCTGAAAGGATATGCGTGGAAAACAACACCGTCGTCTGTTCCCTGATAGCCAAAAGAATATCCAATATTTCTTTTCTTCCCACGGGATCAAGCGCAGAAGTGGGTTCATCACAGATCAACAGCTTTGGTCTATTTAAGAGAGCCTGTGCAATACCCAAACGCTGTTTCATACCTCTTGAAAAACCTTTTATGTGGCGCGTTTCATTCCCAAGTCCAACTAACTCCAATAGATCCTTACAACGCTCTTCATTCTCTGTTCGCTTCATTCCTGTAATTTCGCCGCAAAAGTGAAGATATTCTGCCGCCGTCATAAATGGATAAAACTCCGGTACGTCGGGCAGATAACCTATATAACGATTAGTTGTTGTTTGTCCGTAAACCACTTTTTCGCCGTTTACTATAATCTCACCTGCATCCGCTTTTAAGAGTCCGAGTACCATTTTCATCGTCGTTGTTTTGCCTGCGCCGTTTTTACCTATAAATCCGAATATGCTATGTTCTGGTACAGATAAATTCAGCCCATTCAAAACCTTTTTATCACTAAAACGCTTGTACAGATCGGAGATGTATAACATATCCATTACGCATCCTCCTTTCCGAACAGAAAGTAAAGGATCGGCCCAACAAAGTTCATCAGTACAATGGTTATGATAAGCCACAAAGTACGATTTCCACGCTTATAGGTGTTATGGGTCAAAATGTGATGCAATGTATACCCCAACAGTGCAAATTCCGCAATTACAAGCGGAATCAAAAACGGAAGAAATTCCATAACCTTATCCATTTTTCTTTTCCTCCTTTCCGTAAGTTTCTACACAGAAGCCGTGATATCCACAACAAGTACAGGTCAGCTTTCGGAGTGTCGGTGTATGTCTTGCCCAAAATGCTTCCTTAAAATTTGGTTTGAATACTTCATGGCACCGTGGACAGATATACGCAACTCGCTTGAAGTAAAAGTTGGATACCCAGATTCCATACGGAATCGCTAATAAAGCCCAAACAATGATAGGCCACCATATTTCTGTAGCTATCCACATAATAATTGATGTCCACTGAATTATGCCGATAGGAATACCAGAAATTAACAAAATGGCATGAAGCTGATTCATTTTCTTTTTGTTTCCCATCGCATATGCTATATCACCGATAGATTCAACAGAGAAATTCTCCATGCTCTTTAGCTCTCGTCTGATACCGTCGATCATTTCCAGCTTCGCTTTGCGCTCACTCACTTCTTCTTGTAGAAGCTGCTCTTGCTGTTCAAGTAAAACAGAAATAACACTGCCCGGATTATCTTCTGAAAGTAGTTCACCAATGCTGTTAATTGAGATTCCTGCATCACGAAGAAAGCAAATAATCTTCATTCGCTTCAAATCCTGCTCAGAGTATAGCCGACGTCCACCCTCTGACAATTCGCTGGGAATGAGAATGTTTCTGGAATCATAATACTGTACCGTTCGGACAGAAACGCCACAGAGCTTTGCAATTTCTCCTGTTGTGTACTTTGACATAGCTTTCACCTCCTTACACTGCCTATTTTACATCATTACGCAGCGTCACAAGCAATACCTCACGCAAGGGGATTTTTCAAATATTCTCGATTTTTCGTTGAGTTTTAACTATAAAACCTATTTTGGTTTCTTTATGATGTAGCATTTTTAGGTCGATTTGCGATTTTCTTTTCTACGACCATCAAATGGCTTTTCTGCATTTCGGGGAATAAGCCAAACGCGACTTAATCTTACCACACCGTCAATTCTATTTTCTTCGCATAACTTTTGTATGCGGCGTTCGGAAATCTCCCACAACTTTGCCGCCTCTTGTACTGTCATATATTCAAACATAGATTATCCCTCCCTCCATAAAGTGATAGCACTATATATTATATACGGTCAAACGAATAAAATCAAGAAACATCCTGTGAATTATTTGAATTATATTGGCTAATCATAGGAACTGTGTAAGCATATCCAAAACGAAAGATGAACTGTAAAATGTAATAGGGTGAATAAAAATGGCAAAAAGACCAGTACCACTTTATGACTTCAAGGCTTTCGGGCAAGCCATAAAAGCGGCACGGATGGAGAGAAAGGAATCGCGCAAAGATGTTTGCGACGCTATGAACTTATCTCCGCGCTACCTTGCGAATATCGAAAACAAAGGTCAGCAACCGAGCCTGCAAATCTTCTATGAGCTTGTTACCCGTTATTCCATATCGGTAGATCAGTTTTTCTTTCCGAACAAAGACGCTGAAAAGAATACACAGCGGCGTCAGCTTGATACCCTACTTGATGGTATGAGTAATGACGGATTGGAAATTGTCACCGCAACGGCACAGAAAGTTGTGGAAGTCGAGAAAAAACACGAAGCAGCAGCGGATTAAAAACCGCTGTTGTTTTCTTTTATACACGCTGCAAAAGCATACTGCTCCTGCGGCTTTTTTGTGTCTGTTTGGCAGTTTCGGGGGTGTTCACCGTAGTAGTAGTGAGGGTAGAGATACCGTAGCAAGCATAGGGAGTGTAGCCACACTCCCGAAAAAGCACCCGTCTGTGCTTTGCTTGTTGGGATAATCCCAAACCCTTATTCGGAGCGGAAAGGACGGTGAACAAATGGCAAACCGAACGCGGAATATCGTGCTGCGCGTTCCTGTGACTGCCGAGGAACGGGCAATGATCGAGCGTAAAATGCAGCAGATGGGAACGGGCTGTTTTTCCGTTTATGCGCGGAAAATGCTCATAGACGGCTATGTGATCCGGCTGGATTACAGCGACGTGAAAGCAATGACCGCCGAGCTGCAAAAAATCGGCACAAACATCAATCAGATTGCAAAGCGCGTGAACGCTACGGGAACGCTCTATGCGCAAGACATTGAGGACATCAAGGAGGCGATGGCAGAGATATGGCAATTACAAAGATCCATCCTATCAAAAGCACCTTGAAAAAAGCCATTGACTATATCGTTGATCCTGTAAAGACCGACGATAAGCTGCTGGTGTCCTCGTTCGGCTGCGCCGTGGAAACCGCAGACCTTGAGTTTGAAAAAACACGGCTGCTTGCCATGCAGAAAGGCAACAATCTCGCCCACCATCTGATACAGGCCTTTGAGCCGGGCAAGGTCAGCTATGCGCAAGCCCACGAGATCGGGCGGCAGCTTGCCGATGAAATCCTCGGCGGCAAGTATGAGTATGTCATTGCTACTCACATCAACAAGGAGCATTGCCATAACCATATCATTTTCTGTGCCGTGGATTTTGCGGAACATAAGAAATACATTTCCAACCGCAAAAGCTATGCGCAGATCCGCCGTGTCAGCGACAGGCTGTGCCGGGAAAACGAGCTGTCCGTTGTCGCGCCCGGTGCGGAGCGCGGCAAGCAGTATGCCGAATGGGATGCGCAACGGAAAGGGACAAGCTATAAGCAAAAGCTAAAAATCGCCATCGACAGGCTTATTCCCATTTCCAAAGACTTTGATGACCTCCTGCGTCGGCTGGAAGCCGAGGGGTATGAAATCAAGCGTGGAAAGTATATTTCATTCCGCGCACCCGGTCAGGAACGATTTACCCGTGCAAAGACGTTGGGTGAAGCCTATACCGAGGAAGCCATAGCCGAACGCATCAAGGGCAAAGTCATTCTGAAAACACCGAAGCTGGAACGTAGCGGCGTGTCGCTGCTGATTGACATTGAAAACTGCATCAAGGCGCAGCAATCCGCAGGCTATGAACGCTGGGCGAAAATTGAAAACCTGAAACGCGCCGCCCGCACAATGGTATTTCTCGACCAGCACGGTATTTCCCACTATACCGATTTGGAGCAGAAGATCACGGAGCTTCAGGACAGCAACGAGCAAACGGCCGCTGCGCTGAAAACGGCGGAACACCGCTTGTCTGATCTGGCACTGCTGATAAAGCATACCGCCACCTACAAAGAGCTAAAGCCGTTGTATAGCGAATACAAGAAATCCCGTGACAAAGAAAAGTATCTGCGCGGACGTGAGCGCGAAATCATTCTCTTTGAAGCGTCGGCGCGGGCGCTGAAAGCGGCGGGTATCGGTGATAAGCTCCCCGACCTTGCCAAGCTGCGCGAGGAATATTCCAAACTGTCCGAAGAAAAGGATCGGCTGTACGCTGAGTACGGAAGCCTGAAAAAACGTATGCGGGAATACGATGCCGTCAAGCAGAACATCGACAGCATCATATTCCCCAATCGTGGGCAGGAACAGGACAAGGCCTTGTAGCGTCTCTGACGTTCGCACATTATTTTCAAGCAATTTAATGTGTGTTCGTCGTTTGCGATTGACAATCGCACATTATTTCTATATAATATAATGTGTGATTGTCAAAGCGAGGTGAGAAGCATGAACGCCAAGGAGAAAATCGAAGAACTGCTGGAAGCGTCTGAGGACGGTACGATCACCGCAGCGCAGGTGACGGAAGCTGGACTGCACCGCAGTATTTTACAAGAGTTTGTCAAGAGCGGCGAGATGTACCGCTTCGGGCGCGGACTGTATGTGCGGAGCAGCGCATGGGAGGACGATTTCTACCTCTTGCAGCGCAAGTATGGGCGCGGGATTTACTCGCACGATACCGCTCTGTATCTGCTGGGCTATTCAGACCGTACCCCGGCGAAATATACGATGACCTTTCCCAAGGGCTACAATGCCCCGTCCTTGAAGCAGGAAAATTTAATTATCAAGCGCGTTGTGCCGGAAAACTACGAGTTCGGCAGAATTGAAATTGAATCCCCCTCCGGCAATCCGATTCGTGTTTACGATTTGGAACGGACGCTGTGTGACATCCTGCGCGGCAGCGGCAGCGATGTTCAGATCGTCGGAGAAGCTATGAAACGCTATGCAGCGTCCAAGGATAAGAACATTCACAAACTGATGCAGTACGCAGACCAGCTTCGTGTGAAGCCCAAGGTGCTGCGATACATGGAGGTTTTGTTATGATTACAAAAAATCCGATGCAACTGAAAGCCTTTATCAAGAACAAAGCGGCGGAGAAGCATATCTCGGCGCAGCTCGTCATGCAGAACTATATGCTTGAACGGCTGCTGGAACGAATTTCACTCTCGCCCTATAAGAACAATTTCATTCTCAAAGGCGGATTTCTGATTTCCGCCATTGTGGGACTGGACACGCGGGCGACATTGGCATTTACCGCTTTGTGCTCGGCCTTTTCCGCAGCGCGGTAGGGTTTCAGCTTGCGGTGACGGCGCTCCCAGCGAATTGCACCGCCTGCGCCATGCTCGGCAAGTTCTTCGGCTTTATGCCCGCTTTCCACGCCGACGTTTTCATGCTCGACCTCATGGATTTTTCCGTGCGCCTGTACTGCGACCTCCCGCAGCGGACGACCTAACGGATTCGGTTTCAGCTTGGGCGGGGACTTATCCACGGTATCAAAGCGCAGCTTGGCCTTGGCTGTGCCGCTGGCTTCATCAAAGACACGCTCCTTGCGCAGCACCCGTTTCTTGGGGATCGCTGCCTGTGCCGCATCCAGCTTGTCGGCGGCCTTTTCCGCACGGTGGATATGCTTGTGCAGCTCCGGCGCAGCGCGTTCTTCCTCGGAAAATTGCAAACGGGATGCAGAATACCGCTGCTGCGCCGCATCGCGGGACATCCGCGTCGTCTGCCGTGCCTTGTGTGCGTCATGCTCTGCGGCCGCACGGTCAAAGAACTTTTCCGCTGTACCGCCCGGCGCAGCGGAAGTCGGAATGTCCTGCGGGATATTGGAAACGGGGCTGCCGCCCTGCGGCTGAAATGGCTCGGCGCTTGGCTGCTGCGGTTTGGGCTGCTCCTTTCCCGGCTCTTTTTGCTCCTGCGGGCGAAGCTGCCGCCCGTGCTTGGGGGCATCCTCTGCCGGATTCATAGGTGCGTCGCGTTTTCCCATCTGGACAGGCTGCCTATCCGGGGAAAGCTGCTTTTCCGCGTCGCGCTCGGAAATATGGATTTCTGCACCCGTGGTCTGATTGTCCAGCACCGCGCCATCGCGGGTCATACGCTGGGTGAGCTTATCGCGGGACTTAAATTCTTTCAATGGGTATCACCTCCGATCCGTTCCCGTGCAAGGGAACAAAACTCCGTGTTCAGTTCAATGCCGATGTAATGCCTGCCGTGCCGCTTCGCCGCAAGCCCCGTTGTGCCGCTGCCCATGAATGGATCAAGGACAATGCCGCCCTTGGGACAGCCCGCCAGAATACAGGTTTCCGCCAGCAGGGGCGGATAAGCGGCAAAATGCCCGCCCTTGTAAGGCACAGTGTTGATAAACCACACATCGCGCTTTGCCCGGACGGGTGAGATCATGTCGTCGGTAATACTGCCTTTTTTCCTCGGCTTATTGATATTCTGTGTCTGCGGCTGTCCCGGAACGGGTGAGGAATACTTGCCCACGCCGCGCCCTGCCTTTTTGCGCAGGGCGGTCGTGGGGGCAATGGGTTCGGCAATGGCAAGCCAGTCATAGAAATAACGTCTGCTCTTGGTGAACATGAAAATATGCTCATGGCTGCGGGTGCAGCGGTCTTTGGTACTCTCCGGCATAGGGTTTCCCTTTGCCCAGATCACGTCATTACGCAGATACCAGCCGTCGGCGCGGAGCGCAAAGGCCAGCATCCACGGAATCCCGATCATGTCCTTTTGCTTGCAGCCCCGCACCGCTTGGCAGAGAGAAATATTCTGCCCGTTGCGTCCCTGCGGATATTTGGGGTCGCGGGTATCGCCCTTGCTGCCTGTGCCGCAATAGCTGTCCGCAATATTTACCCACAAGGTTCCATCCGGGCGCAGCACCCGGCGCACCTCGCGGAATACCGCTGTCAGCCGCGAAATGTATTCCTCCGGCGTGGCTTCCCGCCCGATCTGTGCGTCCATGCCGTAATCCCTCAGCCCGTAGTAGGGCGGCGAGGTCACGCAGCAATGAACGCTGCTCTCCGGCAGGGCTTTCAGCACATCCAGACTGTCGCCGCAGAGAATGGTATCAAGCTCCATCGTCATACGCCGTTCACCTCGCTCGGCTTGGTGGACATGATGCGGTAAAGCTCGGTATCTCGTGGGAACTTGTCTGCAAAGGGCAAAATCACATTTTCAAAGAACAGAAGTCCTTCGCCGGGTGGGGAGTTGGTAACGAACTTTAGCTGCTCCGGCGAGATGTTCAGACGTTCGGCAAGGATTTTGCGGTCGCCCGCCGCTTGGTTGAGCATACAGATGAAGTCTGAATTTTCCAGAATATTTTCGATTTCCGGGCTGGACAGTAGATCCTTGACGTTTTGCGTCGCACCTGTCGGCACACCGCCCCATTTTCTGAAACGCTTCCAGATCTCCGCGCTGTATGCTGCGGTCTGCGGCTCTTTCAGTAACAAATGAAATTCGTCCGCGTAGTACCACGTCGATACGCCTGTGTTGCGGTTGCGGGTAACGCGATTCCAAACCTGATCCTGAATCACCAGCATCCCCGGCTTTTTTAAGTTTTTCGGCAGCTCCTTGATGTCAAAGCAGACAAAGCGGTTGTCAATGTCAACCGTCGTTCGGTTGTTGAAGAAATTGAGCGATCCCGACACATACAGGTCAAGCGCCTGTGCCACACGGTCGGCTTCCGGCAAATGCTGCTCCGTCAGCGCGGCGTGGAGGTCGGAGAGGATCGGCATATTCTCCGGGCGCGGGTCTGCAAAGTAGGGCTGATAGATACGCTGCACAGCGCGGTCAATTACGGTGCGCTCGATGGCTTCCAGCCCGGTCTTGCCGCCCATAATCAACTCACAGAGGGACAGCACAAAATCGGATTTGAGCGCCAGCGGGTTTTCGTCCTCGGAATAATTCAGGTTGATGTCCAGCGGATTCAGGTAGTCATGGCTGGTGGGCGAGAGCTTGATGATCTGCCCATGCAGCAGTTTTACCAGCGGCGCATATTCGCCCTCCGGGTCACATACCAGCACATGATCGTGGGTTTTCAGCAGCACACCGATCATCTCCCGCTTGCAGGAAAATGATTTGCCGCCGCCCGGTGTACCGAATACAAGGCCGTTGGGCGAACGCGCATTTTTACGGTCAAGCATAATCATGTTGCCGGATTTGGCGTTCAGCCCGTAGTAGAGGGCATCGCCGTCTTGAAATAGCTCCTGCGTCACAAAGGGAACGATGATTGCCACGGCCGAGGTTGTCATGCCCCGCGTGATATGGATTTGGGTTTCCCCCAGCGGCAGCGAGGACACAAGCCCGCGCTCCTGCTGGAAGTCCAGCCGCGTCAGGGTGCAGTTGTGCTTTTGCGCTACGCCTGCTGTACGGAACACCTCGTTTTCCAGCTTGCGTTTGGTATCTCCGTAGTTCAGAACAAGAAACGTCAGCAGAAAATACCGCTCGTTGCGGCTTTGGAGATCTTGCAGCAGCTTTTTCGCCGCACCGCCGTAGGTAGCAAGGTCGGACGGCAGAATATCCATATCGTAGCCGTCCCGGACAGCCTTTTTCTGCTCCTGAATTTTCATAGCGTCAAGGTCTGTGATTTTCCGCTTCACCATTTTTACGGCTTCTGTCTGCTCCAATGCCTGAATATGGACATTGACGACAAGGCTGCTGTCCGTATCAAGGAAATCGGTCAGTATGCGGTCGGTCAGCTCCGGCGTAATGATCTGCAAAAAACTTGCAGCGCAGAGCTTGCCGCCCATCTGGAACATACGGCTGTTCTTGAACGCAAAGGAGGATGGCGCGATAAAGTCCTTGGTGGAAAGCCCGCCAGCGGCAAGCCACTTCCAGTCAAAGTTGAAGCGTTCCCCGTCCGGGTGCATGATGCCGTGCAGCACCTCTAAACGCTCCTTGCCGTCCAACACACGGGACACCGCACCCATGATTTTGAAATAGCCCTGAATATCCAGCGAGATACGCGACAGCCTTGCCCGCGCCGCCTTGAGGTTATCGGCTTCAATGGTATAGGTGATGTACTTGGTTTTCACGCTGCCGTTGTTGCCGCGGGCAAGCTGCCGCTTGAGAATGTCCGTCTGCTCCTGCCGGATCGGGTCTAAACCGTCATTGCAGGGCGGCATTTCAAAGCTCCGAGCATGCTGCTCTCGATCGGATTTACGGTTGGGATAGGTGAACTGCACATGGATGGAAGAATCCAAATAGTTATACAGATCGCAGAGATATTCAAAAATAGCCGTCTGATCGTCAGGCTGCGCAAGCAAATAGTTGATGTCAAAAAACTCAATGCTCTGCGAATAGCGCCTGTTTCCGAGATAGCAGATGCCGTCCGGGTACATGATCTGATAGGGTATCGTGTCCTGCGCGGTATGGGGCTTGCCGTCACCGCGATATTTACGAATGACGGCTTCAATCTGTTTTCTTTCGGCGCGGGTGAGCTTGGGCTTGTCCGCCATGCTTTTTGCTTCCGCGCTGTCTGCTCTTTTCGACAATCGCCTTTACCTCCTGTTCCATTTGATATTGACGCACAAGGGCGTCGTATGCGTTGACGGTCTGATAGGGGCGCTCCTTGGGGCGCAGAAAGCAGCTTTCTATGATCTGCCGCCCCACCACTTCAAGGGGCTGCCCGTTCTTCTCATACACCCCCAACAGAAAACCGGGGAGCATGACAACGATCATCACCATTGCCGCAGCCGTCGTCCCGATGCTGCCTTTGAGCAAAAAGAAAAGCGGCACTCCCATGAGCGCCGCCAGCCCAAAACAAATAAGCTGCCGCTTTGTTAAATTGAAAAGCACCTTGGATTTGATTTTCGTCAAATCCTTTGGCACGTTTACATAGGCCATGCGCTAACTCCTTTCCGAAAGCGTAATATCGCTTGCAATTTCATTGCCCCATACGTCCCAGCCCGGCGTTTTCTGCCGGGCGAACAGCTCCACGCGGGGCAGATCGCCCATGAGCGCAAGAATCTTGTCCCGCGCGTCATCTGGCTTTTTACTGTGCTGCTCAATGGGACTGATGATAAACTGATGTACGCCTGCCGACTGCCGTTTGGGTTTGCCCTTGGTCGCCAGCAGACAGATTTCCGCATTACTGCGTGTCCAGTAGCCCATGCCGTAAAACCATGACGGACTTTTGCGGTTGCGTTTGAGCCAGACAAACGCCACGGTTTTATACCGAAAGCCCCATGCGCGGATCAGCCGCAGGGCTTCGGGAAGCTGCGGAAAGGTCGCCCAGAGGAACAGGGCGCAGTCTTTCGCCGCCAGCTCCGGCACGGGCAGGGCGCAAAGCTCGTCAATGCTCATGGTGGGATAGTGATTTTCTGCCGCGCCCTGCACCTTTCTCTGCTCATAGCGCCACGGCGGGTCTGCGTAAATGATGTTGTACGTTCCGATAGGCAAGCCCTCCGTCAATGGGCGCTGAACACGGCCTTTGCCATACTGCCCGTTTTGAACAGGCAGAAGCACAGCAGCACCGTATAGCCCATTGCCAGCCAGATTGCGCCGGACACGTCGCCCGTCGCGGAAATGCTCTGGATCAAGACCGAGTAAATGCCCACGACCACCATAATCAAGAACGCCTGAAAGCCCAGCGCCAGCAGAGATTTCAGATAGTTTTGCCCGACATTGCGCCATTCTCCGTTTGTCATGGTAGCAAGCGGGATGGGTCCCAACGAGGTCACAAGATATATTTCAATCATTCTCCCGTAGACCACCAGCATAATGCAGATGGAAAGAATGTTCATCGTCAGCCCGACAAACAGAGATTGAAACCACAGTCCAATCAGTCCGCCAAGGCTCATAGCTTCCAGCGATGTTTGCAGATCACCCACAATGGAATCTATGTCAATGCTGGTATTGCCGATTATCACGCCTGCGCTCTGATTGACGACCTGCTGCGCTGCATCAAAAACGCCCATGACGATATTCCAAGTGTTCGTGACGATCAGAACAGCCGCATAGGTTTTGAACACCCATTTGAAGAACATAAAGGTGTCAATGTCGTGCAGATTGTTTTTCTCTGTCACCATTTGGATCAGCTCGTAGGTCATTACAAATGCAAGAATTGCACCCGCAATCGGGATAATGACGGATTCAGACAGGTTGCGGATCATATTGAAAATGCCGGAGTTCCAGCCCTGCGGCGTCGCTCCGACATCAGCGGCAATTTCACCCACCTTTGTATTCACCGTATCGAACAGCCCCGACAGGTTGCCGATGATTCCGTCGATCAGAACGCCCTTAAACCATTCCTCCAGCCAATCAATAATCAAAAGGCAGCACCTCCTTTCCC
>OHTD01000751.1_pt1 | contig 16667 bp, 18 predicted proteins | sample 1578871 | NCBI WGS metagenome assembly OHTD01 (sample SAMEA3879574, study PRJEB24766) | human gut metagenome | biome: human-associated habitat; feature: feces | place: USA | collected 1985/1987 | reverse complement strand
GGTTTCACCCTTTTTGGACAGTTTAAAATAGAGGCTCCCCCGGCTGGGGGAGCCTCTATTTTTGTGTATTTCTCAGAATTCGGCGTTGCCCACGGTGCGGGGATGAAGCTCCACATCCCGGATGTTGCTGACGCCCGTCAGATACATGACCATGCGTTCAAAGCCCAGGCCGAAGCCCGCATGGCGGCAGCTGCCGTAGCGCCGCAGGTCGCAGTACCACCAGTAGTCCTCGGGCTTCATGCCCAGCTCCCGGATGCGGGCCTCCAGCACCTCCAGCCGCTCCTCGCGCTGGCTGCCGCCGATGATCTCGCCGATGCCGGGCACCAGGCAGTCCGCCGCGGCCACGGTCTTGCCGTCGTCGTTCAGGCGCATATAGAAGGCTTTGATCTCCTTGGGATAGTCGGTGACGAACACCGGCCGCTGATAGATCTGCTCGGTGAGATACCGCTCGTGCTCGGTCTGCAGGTCGGTGCCCCACTCCACCTTGTAGTCGAACTTGTCATTATTCTTCTTCAGGATCTCCACCGCGTCGGTATAACTGACCCGGCCAAAGTCGCTGGACGCCACGTGCTCCAAACGCTCCTTCAGCCCCTTGTCCACGAAGCTGTTGAAGAAGTCGATCTCCTGAGGGCAACGCTCCAGCACCCGGCGGATGATGTGCTTGATCATGGCCTCGGCCACGTCCATGTCACCGGCCAGGTCGCAGAAGGCCATCTCCGGCTCTATCATCCAGAACTCGGCGGCATGGCGCTGGGTATTGGAGTTCTCGGCACGGAAGGTGGGGCCGAAGGTATACACATCGCCGAAGGCCATGGCAAAGTTCTCGGCGTTCAGCTGGCCGGACACCGTCAGGCTGGTTTTCTTACCGAAGAAGTCCTGGGTGTAATCCACCTGCCCGTCCTCGGTCTTGGGGACGTTGTTCAGATCCAGGGTGGTCACCTGGAACATCTCGCCGGCGCCCTCGCAGTCGCTGCCGGTAATGATGGGGGTCTGTACATACACAAAACCCCGGCTCTGGAAGAACTCATGCACCGCGTAGGCCGCCGCGGAGCGTACCCGGAACGTGGCGGAGAACAGGTTGGTACGGGGCCGCAGGTGCTGGATGGTCCGCAGGAACTCCACGCTGTGGCGCTTCTTCTGCAGGGGGTAATCCGGCGTGGACTTGCCCTCTACCGCGATGCTGTGGGCCTTCACCTCCAGGGGCTGCTTGGCATCCGGCGTCAGCACCACGGTGCCCTTGACGATCAGTGCCGCGCCCACGTTCTGTGCGGCGATGTCCTTATAGTTGGCCAGCTCCTCGGCGGACATGACCACCTGCAGGTTCTTGAAGCAGGAGCCGTCGTTCAGCTCGATGAAGCCAAAGGTCTTCATGTCGCGGATGGTGCGTGCCCAGCCGCACACGGTCACGTCCTTGCCGCCCAGGGACTCCTGATCGGCGAAGATCGCGGCAATTCTCATTCGTTCCATATCATTCTCACCTTTTCTATGTTCTTCTGCGTTGCATTCCGCAGCCGTTTTGACAGTACATTATATTATAAACCAACGCGCCGGGATTTACAAGGCCGACTTTTGACCTGCAGACGCCGTTCATAAAAAGAAAAGGCCCCGTAGCTTTCGCCGCGGGGCCTTTTGTCATGCTTGCCAGTCCTTCACCTGCTTGCGCAGCCAGTCGCACCAGGCGTCCATACCCTCGCCGGTCTTGGCGGAGACAGGGAAAATCTCCAGCTTCGGATTGCGCCGGTAGGCGTATTCGATCACCTTCTCCATGTCGAAGTCGAAATAGGGCAGCACGTCGGTCTTGTTGATGAGCAGCACATCGCACACGGTGAAGATCAGGGGGTACTTCAGGGGCTTGTCATGCCCCTCCGGTACGGAGAGGATCATGGCGTTCTTCACCGCGCCGGTGTCAAACTCCGCCGGACACACCAGGTTCCCCACATTCTCCAGCACCACCAGGTCCAGATCGTCCGTGCCGATCTCCCGCAGGCCCTGTTCCGTCATACCCGCGTCCAGGTGGCACATCCCGCCGGTGTGCAGCTGGATAGACCGTACCCCGGCGCCGGCAATAGCGGCGGCATCCACGTCCGAGTCGATGTCCGCCTCCATCACGCCCATCCGCAGCTCGTCCTTCAGCGCCTCGATGGTCCGCAGCAGCGTTGTGGTCTTGCCGCTGCCGGGGGAGGACATCAGGTTCAGCAGGAACGTCCCCTTTTGCTTCAGTGCCTCCCGTACCCGCGCTGCCTCCCGGTCGTTGTCGGCAAACACGCTCTCTTTTACTTCGATGATCTTATAGGTATCCATACTACGCACCCTCTATCTCCTTAATGCTGATCTCGCTGCCCCGCAGCAGCCATGTGTCCTCGCTGCCGCAGCGGGGGCATGTCCGCCCGTGGGCGACGGTGGGGTATTCCCGGCCGCAGCCGCCGCACTGTGTCACGGCGGGCAGCGTTTCGATATGCAGCTGTGCGCCCCGCAGCAGGTCGGACTTCTGCACCGCCCAGTCCCAGCAGCTGACCAGCTCCTTGGGAATGGCGCCGCACACCTCGCCCAGCTCCAGCGTTACGCCCGCCACACGGGTGAGATCGTTTTCCGCACCCACCCGCTCCACGGTCTTGATGACGTGAAATACGATGCCTAATTCGTGCATATCATTTGGCCTTCTTCGCCCGGCGCTCGGCCTTTTTGATCTTGATGCTCCGCTTGATCATGTAGGGCAGGATGGCCTTCATCTTGTCCTCGCAGGCGTACATGGTGCTGCACTCCGGGTGCTCCCGGTGCAGGTGGATGGCGTCAAAGGCGCACTTGGTGGTGCAGACGCCGCAGCCGATGCACTTGTTGGGATCCACGATGCTGGCGCCGCAGCCCAGGCAGCGCGCCGTCTCCGCCCTGACCTGCTGGGCGGTGAAGGCCACGCGCTCGTCCCGGAAGGTATTGCGCAGCGCCTCGTTGTAGCCCACGCGCTGGCGCGGCGTGTTGTCGTAGCTGTCCACGGCGATCAGGGCGCTTTTCTTGTCCAGCTCGATGAACTGGCGGCGGTCGCGGCCGATGGTCAGGGTGGCGCCCTGCACGAAGCGGTGCAGGCTCACCGCGCCCTGCTTGCCGGCGGCAATGGCATCGATGGCGAACTTCTGGCCGGTATAGGCATCGCCGCCCACGAAGATGTCCGGTTCAGCCGTCTGATAGGTGACGGGATCGGCCTTGGCGGTGCCGTTGGGGTTGAATTCCACCTGGGTGCCCGCGAGAAGCGTCTTCCATTCCGCCTTCTGGCCGATGCAGTACAGCACCGTGCCGCAGGGGGCCATCTGCACGGTGTTCTCATCGTACACCGGCGCGAAGCGCCCGCTTTCGTCCTTGACGCTCAGGCACTTGACAAAGGCGATGTTGGCGGCCTTGCCGTTCTCGGTCTGGACCTCCTTGGGACCCCATCCGGCGTAAATGGCGATACCCTCGCGCTCGCACTCGCTGCGGTCCTCCTCGCCCATGGGCATCTCCTCATAGCCCTCCAGGCAGTACAGGCTCACGCTCTCCGCGCCGCAGCGCACGGCGGTGCGGGCCACGTCGGCCGCGATGTTGCCGCCGCCGACGACCACCACCCGGCCCTTCAGCGCCTTTTCGTCCCGCAGATGCACGCCGCGGATGAAGTCGATGCCGGAGATCACGTTTTCCGCGTCGCCGCCGGGCACGGCCAGGGCGCCGCCGTGCTGCAATCCGACAGCTACATAGAAGCCCTTGTAGCCCTCCTCACGGAGCTGGGCAATGGTGATGTCCTTACCCACCTCCACGCCGCAGCGGAACTCCACGCCCAGCGCGCGCAGCACGTCGATCTCCGCCTCCACCACGTCCTTTTCCAACCGGAAAGAGGGGATAGCGTTCATCAGCATACCGCCGGGGCGGCTCTCCTTTTCAAACACAGTGGGGCGATAGCCCTTTTCCGCCAGATAGTAGGCGCAGCTCATGCCGGCGGGGCCTCCACCGATGATGGCGATCTTTTCACTGAATTCGCCGTCCACCTTGGGAATGACCTTCTCCGGGATGAAGCGCGTCTCCGCGTCCAGGTCCTGCTGAGCGATAAAGCGCTTGACCTCATCGATGGCCACGGCCTCGTCCACGGTGCCGCGGGTGCAGGCATCCTCGCACCGGCGGTTGCAGATGCGGCCGCACACGGCAGGAAATGGGTTCTCCCGCTTGATGAGCTGCAAAGCCTCCCGGTACTTGCCCTGTGCCGCCAGCTTCAGATAGCCCTGCACCGCGATGTGGGCGGGGCAGGCGGTCTTGCAGGGGGCGGTGCCGGTGTCGTAGCAGTTGATGCGGTTGCGGTCCCGATAGTCGATGCTCCACTTCTCCGGGCCCCACTTCACCTCGTCGGGCAGCTCGGCCCGGGGATACTCGATATAGCCGTCCTTGGTGCACAGCTTCTGGCCCAGCTTCACCGCACCGGCGGGACAGTATTCCACGCACCGGCCGCAGGCCACGCACTGGTCCGTCTCCACCCGGGCCACATAGGCGCTGCGGGACATGTTGGGAGTGTTGAACAGCTGGCTGGTCCGCAGGGCGTTGCAGACGTTGACGTTGCAGTTGCAGATGCCGAAAATCTTCTGTTCGCCGTCGATGTTGGTGATCTGATGGACGAAGCCGTTTTCCTCGCCCTTGCGGAAGATTTCCAGAGCCTCTTCCTTGGTGATGTAGCGGCCACCCTTACCGGTTTCCACCACGTAATCAGCCATGTCGCCCACGGCAACACACCAGCCTTCGGGGTCATCGGCACAGCCTTCATCGAAGGTCAGACGGGATTTGCGGCAGGAGCAGGGAGATGCGGCGTACTTGCCCTCATACTTATCCAGCCAGTGGGAGATATGTTCCACCGAAATGGACTGGTTCTCGGTTTCGATGGCCTTTTCCACAGGGATCACGTGCATGCCGATGCCGGCGCCTCCGGGAGGTACCATGGGGGTGACCTTCTCCAGAGGCAGACGACTCATCCGCTCGAAGAAACGACCCATTTCGGGATATTTCTTCAGGATGGTGTCATTCATGTTGGTAAATTCCGCACTGCCGGGAACGAACATGGGCAGGACCCACTGCTTGGTGCGGGTGGGATTCTCCCAGTTGTACTCCAGAATGCCCATAAAGGACATATCGCCCAGAATCTTTTCCAGTTCTTCCTCGCTCTTGCCGGTGAGTTTTACCATGTCGGCCATGGTCTTGGGCTTTCTCACACCCATCTTCAGAGCCACCTCTGCCTGCTCGTCGGTTAAGAGAGTAGCAAGACCCCAGTACTCGGGATCGTACTTGTTGAGCTTTTGAAATCCAAGCTTTACGGGGATCCGGTTGGTGATCATTTTGCCCAAGTCTAAAATGATCTGCCTGGGATTTTCTTCTTTATCTACCCACTCGGGATAGAAACCTGCCAGATAATCTGCCATTTCTCATACTCCTTTCCAATTCTTTACTTCTTCTTTCAGCCAATCAGCAACAGCCTCGATTCCCTCGCCGGTTTTGGCACTGATGGGGAAGATGACCGCTTTGGGATTGCGCATACGGATGTACTCAGTACATTTTTCAAAGTCAAAATCAAAGTAGGGGGCCACATCGATTTTGTTGATAAGGACCGCATCACAGACCTGGAACATGAGCGGGTACTTGAGGGGCTTATCGTGACCCTCCGGTACGGAGAGGATTGCCATGTTTTTCACTGCGCCGGTGTCAAACTCCGCGGGGCAAACCAAATTACCCACATTTTCCAAAACCACCAGGTCGGCTTCACCGGCATTCAGACCGTCCAGCCCCTGGCGGGTCATAGCCGCATCCAGGTGGCACATGCCGCCGGTGTGGAGCTGGATGGCCTTGGCGCCGGTGGCGGCGATAGTGGCAGCATCCACATCCGAGTCAATGTCCGCCTCCATCACACCGATCTTCAGGTCCTCTTTCAAAAGCTCAATCAGCCGGGTCAGGGTGGTGGTTTTGCCGCTTCCGGGAGAAGACATCAGGTTCAGAAGATAGATTCCCTTCTGCTTCAGTTCTTCCCGAAGTTTCTCTGCCTGGGCATCGTTGTTTGCGAATACACTTTGCTTAACTTCCAAAATTCTTACCTTTTCCAAAAGCATCGCTCCTTTCTGGTCATACCAGCATAACGGCATTTTTCTACTGATTATAGTTTAAGTTTATTTGGGATAACTGTCAACTATCAACTGGAAATTCTATGTTTTATAGAAAAATCTCAGGTTGAAATTCGACAGTTTGCATGATAAAATAAATTCGTGGTATGTGGTATAACCAAGATATTTGCAGGAGGATGCCATATGAATTTTGAACAGCTTTACGCGCCCAGTTTAAAAGAACTGTTTGTACAGAAATTGCAGGGGATGATTTTGTCCGGAGAACTGCCTATGGGAGAAAAACTACCCTCAGAGCGGGAACTTTGCCAGCAGATGGGTGTCTCCCGTGCTGTTGTCAACGGCGGCATTACAGAACTGGCTCGTCAGGGCTTTTTGGAAGTGCGTCCCCGTCAGGGCGCCTATGTTGCCGACTATCGCCGTGATGGAAACATGGAGACCCTTATGGCCATTATGGACTACAATGGCGGGATGCTTGGCAAAGAGGAGATCCGCTCCATTCTGGAAGTCCGCTGGGGCTTGGAGCAGATGACCCTGCATCGGGTCATTGACAACGCCAGCGATGAACAATTGGAGATGCTTGGAACATTTGTTGATCGACTGGATGAAAATCCCACACCTGCCCAGGCTGCGGAGATCGCCTTCCGGTTTCACCATGAAATGACCCTCATGGGCGGCAACCACATCCTGCCCTTGATTTATACCTCCTTCAAAGTACCATGTATATCCCTTTGGATCCGCTTCTGCAAGAAATACGGTGTCGCAGCACTTCACAGCAATGTGGAGGAGCTCTACCGGCATCTGCTCAATCGGGATAAAGAAGGCGCAAGACGCTGGAGTAATGTATATTTAGCAGAGGCCATTAATGGTACTCAGCAGATCTATGAAGCATAAAAAGTAATCAATCTTATGTGTCAGCCGGGCCAAACGGCTGGAAACACGTGAGATGCGCACGAGAAATTACAAGCCGGAATATGTACCGAATACGCTCTGTAAATCCGGTATTTATGCGACTTTTTCGGGCAAAAATTTAGCCCTTTCTGGCGTCCCGTTCTTTATAGTGATCGATCACAAAGTGAATCCTGTCTGTGATCGTATCGATCGAATTCGTTTTGAAAATGATATACCGCTTCAAGTGGGATGCTGCGTCACTGCGCTTTTCAGTTCCTTTTGCTCGAGATCCGTCCGCTTCTTATCTGCTTCGATCTGAGTAAGTAATGCTTCACACTTGTCCTTGTCATATTCGGCATCGATTCCAACGGAATACAGGTTCTCGATTCTTGCCAAACCACTGGCATAGCTATTCCCGCTTTTTGCGCCTACATAGTCAATAAAACCTTCTCTATCGAACATAAACCGTCCTCCAATGGCGAAGAAGATATGTAAATCCATTATACTTGGTTAATTGTGGGAAAGCCGACTGCACACCCCTTTCCCATGAGGACGACCTGAACGGAAAAGTGGTTGTGATCAAGCAGGAGGTGCTGCGCCGGGAGTACCAGATGGCAACCAACCAGATCAAGCTCTGCACCGGCGGCTTTGGGGCATATCCCCGCGGCCGTGGCTCTGCCTGTTTCTGTGTAGACCTGTACTCCGGCAAAGAAGCCCGGTTTGAAAGGCAGGATATTCTTGGCACCTTGGAACAGTCACAGCTTCCTCAATGGGCAGCGCTGGGGCTTGACCAATATCGCAATGAACACCGGCAGAAATCCCATAAAGACAGAGAGGAACGCTGATGGAACAGAGAACAAATGTCGGCTATGTCATTACGGACTCCGTCCATATCGGAGATACAGAATTTGTGATTGGACAGAGCGAAAACGACCCTGCACGATTTGTCACATGGGCTTGCGATAATGGCGATTACTATTATTGGGGACATTACCTGACTAGCCGGGAGGATGCCGAGCGCGATCTGGTCAAGCGGGCATCTGAACGGATTCGTTTTTTGAATAGTATCCGTGAAGAAAAACAACCTGAAAAGAAAAAGGAGCGTGAGAGATAAATGGAAGCAGAAATGACCCTTCGCCCCATGACGGCAGCGGAGCAGATGTATAGCTATTCCCAAAGCCAGCAGATTTCCATGCAGACCGGGCTGATCGGCTATCTTCGGGCAGATATGGACAACAGCGGGAAGGTTTTTTTTAGTTCCTGGAACGGCTTTCGGGACAGCTTGAAAAGCGAGGATTTTAAGCAGGAATTTGATGAGGTTCTCAATGAACTGCGTGAGGACGGGAACCTTCTGCATGACCGCAATACCTTGGGCCGATACTGCCACCGAACGCCGGACAGTTCTTTTCACAATGATCGGAACGAATATGGCACAAATCATTACCTTTACCGATGCTATAAGCCCGGTATCAGAGAAACGCAGATAGACTTACTGAAAGAAAAGATTTTGGCAGGCACTGCAACCCGTTCAGATATAACCAGGGTAACACGCAGACTTGGAGATGAAATTGCAAAAGTATATGGTTTCTCTATTCCCCGCACCAGACAACCCGTTAGTAAAGAACGATAGGAGGTGAGCCGATGGCATCAAAATATGAACGTATCACAGATTTGTATTTGCAGACCGCAGGCGAAGTGGCAACGCCGGAGGTGTGGCCCCGGTTTCTGACCACCGCCTGCTATAACTTCCGGTTGTCCTTTGACAAGCAGGTTCTTCTGTATGCCCAGCGCCCGGATGCCACCGCAGTCCTGCCCATTGAAGGGCGGCAAGGCTGGAACCAGCGGTTCGGGCGGTGGGTCAATCGTGGCTCCAAGGGCATTGCCATTCTGGACAGCGACAGTAATGGGCAGAAGGAATTATTTTCCAAAGTCCGTTCCGGGCAGGTGCGTGTGCTGATCGGCAGCACCGCCAAGATGGGAGCAGGCACGAATTGTCAGGATAAACTGATTGCCTTGCATGACGCAGATTGCCCATGGCGTCCTTCTGATCTTGCCCAGCGGCTGGGCAGAATTGTCCGGCAGGGCAATCAGAATCCGGAGGTTGAGATTTTCCGTTATGTCACGGAAAATACCTTTGACGCCTACCTCTACCAGCTTGTGGAGAATAAGCAGAAATTCATTGCCCAGATCATGACCAGCAAGGCTCCCGCCCGAATTGCCGACGATGTGGACGAAACCGCTCTGAGCTACTCCGAAATCAAGGCTCTTGCTACCGGCAACCCGCTGATTATCGAGAAATGCAATCTGGATGTGGAGGTCAGTAAGCTGAATATGCTGAAAGCCAACCACCTAAATCAGCGGTTCGCTCTGGAAAATCTGGTGCTGCGGAAATATCCTGCTGACATCGCCAAACTCACCGAAGCCATTGCGGGCTATGAAAAGGATGTGGAAACGGCGAAGGCACACCCCAAACCGGCTGAGGGATTCATCGGTATGGAGATTAAGGGAACCCACTATTCCGAAAAGGAAGCCGCTGGCAGAGCAGTCATCAACGCCTGCACCGAGTTGCAAGGCTCCGATCCTGTTTCGCTGGGACACTACCGGGGTTTTCCATGTGCTGCGCTACTACCCGCTGGGGCAGATTTTCTATGACCCGGATAACACCCAACTGATTGTAGAGGTTGCCGCTTCGCAGCTTGGCAATGTAGGAGGGGAACCCTATTGGAGCTGGTACGGATTTACGGAACATGTAGAATGGTGTGCCTGTTTTGTCAGCTGGTGCGCCAACCAATGTGGCTATCTTGATGCTGGTATCCTTCCGAAATTCTGCGGCTGCACGGATGGTGTTCAGTGGTTCCAAAGCCGGGGGCAATGGGCCGGAAACACCATCACTCCTGTGTCCGGCATGATTATCTTCTTTGACTGGGACGGAAATGGCGTATCTGACCATACAGGAATCGTGGAAAAGAGTGAGAACGGCTATATCTATACCATTGAGGGCAATGCCGCTGATAGCTGCCGCAAACGGCAATACATCGTTGGTAATTCCCAAATCTATGGTTTCGGTATGCCCACATATTGAAGATGCCGCCCACTCGGGCGGCATCTATTATGCATATTCAATCATCCTACAAATACCGTTCACATACTTGCGCATGGCACTGTCATAGCGGAAACAGATATCGTATTATTTGCTCCCTTCAGGCTGAAAAAGTGCTCTGATTGGTTTTCTTTCCGAAAAGAGATTGGAACGGGCTCTAATTCGGAGTGTCGGACATCGGGTTTCAGGTTTTATAACATACACGCAATTGATGATGCACTATCGTTGTTTGGACAGAATATTCAGAACATCGTTCAACATTTCGCTAGTTATGAATAGGACATCGGAAATGCCTTGTTCGTTTATCTGATCGTAATGGATGCCCACTTCCACCACAGAAGGGCAATATCCTGCAGTAGCCAGTGTTCTTGCCCACCGCTCGCTGACAGCACTGTCTCGATGCGTAGGAAACTGAATAGTGTTGCACATACCATCCGGCGAAACAATGCTGATTGCACCAATATGCGGAAGATCTCCACCATAGACCGACACATGCAGACCTTGCTCCAAGCATAGGATATCTGCGGAAATTTTTCTGCCCAAGAGCCTACGGGTCAATTGAAAATGTCGCATCCATGCCCTCCCATTGGTAACTGTCTTCGTCCAGGTCAAATTGAGATAGAATGCGGTTAACGGTATGGCGGGTACAATCCTCCAGAGAGATGGGATGGTTGTAGTAAAGACTCCCGAATCTTGGGCAGATATTTCTCCACGTCCATCATCAGGACGCCAATCAGCAGAATCGCGCTGATAATGGCACCCATCCAGCCATAGTCAAAGCGGATGGCGGCAGCAACGCTTGCAGGCTGCTCTACGATTTCAGCAGGGCTATGCTGGATATATCCGGCAGCACCCAAAATCCACGCAGTGCAGGCGGAACCAAAACCGATGCCGATCTTTGAGCCAATGGACTGAGAAGAAGCCATCAGGCCTTCGGAACGCACGCCATATTTCCACTCACCGTAGTCAGCAGCATCCGCAACAAAGGCGTACAAACCGGCAAACATGGGACCGATACCTACAGAACGCAGGATGGTGCCCAGAAGGATCAGCGTACGATTCTGATCTGCCACACCAACCAGGCCAAAATCGAGAATCATCAGGACCGCTCCAGATGCCATAAACGCCCGCTTGGAGAATTTGTTGGCAAAGTAGGGCATGAAGAACAAAATGATAATGCCGGGCAGCATACCGAAGCTCATCAGAGTAGTCATATACATGGGGTCATGCAACACTTCGTTGCAGTAGTATATCTGTGCACCAATGGCGTTGGCATTTGCAAATAGGGTCAGCGCTCCCAGAATCAGAGAAATCCAGAAATATTTATTTTTCGCGACAGCGGGCAGCTGCTCCTTCATGGGGACGGTACTCTGGGGCTTGCTAGAAACATCCTCCATGCCGACGATTTCGTTGCAGGTCAAGCCAGGAATCAGGATCAGGACACCGGAGATAACTCCAAGAATGATACCAGTGACGGTCCAGCCGAAATTCAGCTGAAGTGCGGTGATCATGGTACCAACAATCAGGCCAACCGCATTATTAAGGATGGATGAAACGGTGGATGCCGTGTTGCGGTCTTTGAAATCACGGGTCATGCGAGCCAGCAGGGCGGCATGAGCGATGCCGAAAATCGTGTAGACGATGCAGTTCAGGAAAATGTAGGTCACATAGGCATAGACCAGCTTCATGACCTGGCTCCAGGATTGAGGCACGCTCAGAATAAGAATAATCCCAATGAACATTAGGGGGGCGCAGATGATCAGCCAGGGGCGGGCTTTGCCGATCTTCGTATTGGTCTTATCGACAATACCGCCCATTGCCAGGTCGGTAATGCCATCCAGCAAACGGCAGATGATAAACATAGTGCCGATTGCAGCTGCGGCGATGCCTACTGTATCCGTATAGTAGCTTAACAGAAAGGATGCGAGAAGTGTGCTCATAACATTGCCGCCGCCGGCACCGCAGCCGTAGCAGATTTTTTTCCACATAGGGATTTTTGCGCTTTCGTTCATACCATGACCTCCAAGAAATCTATTGTGTTTTTGCTGATTTATCATCCGCGTATATCATTATATTTCAGTAAGTATTGACAAACAATTCTTTTTGGAGCTATAATTGATTCCTAAAAGGAATTGATTTGATTAGGGGGTATGGATCGTGGATATTTCCTATTTCAGGGAGTTCGCAATGCTGGCAGAGACCAGAAACTACTGGGCTGCAGCAGAACGGCTCTTTATTGGACAATCGTCTCTTTCGAAGCACATCATGACGCTGGAAAAACACCTTGGCGCACCGCTCTTTGACCGAACTTCCCGTAAAGTGGAACTGACCCAATTTGGACAACTGATGCTGCCTTATGCCAATCAAATCAGTAAGCTGCAGCATGAATACCAGACTGTAGCCTATAACTATTTGCATGTGGGGATTGAAAAGCTAAGGATTGCCTCCATTCCCGCTATGGCGCAATATAATATCACAGACGCCTTGCTCAATTTTCAATCGGCATATCCCTCCATTCAGATACATACGATAGAAGAAGATACCATGGTTATTCGGGAAGCACTGCTCAATAACGAATGCGACCTTGCATTCTTTCGGGACAGCCCTCTTTATCTGGAACATGATCCCGACAAGGATGTTCAGCTTGTGAAGCTGCCATTCTGCCAGGACAAACTGGTGGCCGTACTTCCCCACAATCACCCGCTGGCAAAGGCCGGCTATCTGGAACTGTCGCAGCTGGCGGAGGAAAAATTTGCCCTGATCAAAACGGACTCCATGCCATACAATCTGTGCATCCGCGCCTGCCAAGGCGCCGGGTTCTCTCCCCGGGTCGTTTTCTCCAGCCACCATATTGAGGGAATCCTGGATATGGTTACAAAGGGCAACTGCGTGTCACTGCTGTTTTCCAGCCATGTGGATTATCCCATCGACTCCGTCCTGTCCATTGCGGCGCCCTTTTCCGTGATCCCCATTCAGCCGGAGATCCAGACGACCATTTACCTGGCCTATCTCAGGAACAGGCCGCTCTCCCCCGCCGCGTCCTGTTTCTTGGAACACTGCATACATACGAAGGCGATCGATTCCCAATGGGCGGGAAACGGCAAATGAAACAGCATCGTTTTCGGTCTCTTCGCTGTCCGGTTCTCCGGTTCCGATGAGAAAGGGGCTGTTAAAAAGTCTGTCATTGCAAACCAGCGCGCTTTTCTGGTTCGGCAATGACAGACTTTTAACAGCCCCTTTGGTTATTTGACGACCACAGCCTGTTCCCGTTCCAGGCCGGCACTGAATTCCTCAAAGAACAGGCTTGCCGCGCCGTTTCCGGTTTCGTTGTAGTAAAGGTATTCGTCAAAGCGGCAGCTTCGGTCTGAGATTCCGATGATAAAGGTTTCGGCAGACAGCATGTTCTTGACGTAGTGCGGAACAATGCAGATGCCCTTATCCATACTCACCAGGAACAATGCCGTGGAGAGATTGTCCACCTTAATAATGGAGATCCTTCCCTTGGTGGCCTTTTCCGCCAGGATCCAATTCTGGGCATAGGGGCCGAAAAGCTCATCCGCGTGAGGGACAATGATGGTCTGGCCTGCCAGCTGATGAAGCGTAACGGCGGTCTTGGACATGAGCGGATGATTGGGCGGCAGTACGACATAGGTGCCGTGGCGTCGGGACAGAAGCCGGTGCATACTCTCCGACATGTTGTGGTAGGTGCAGGGTGTAAAAAACAGGTCATATTCCAGCGCCGTTTCAAGGGGCGTGGCTTGGGGAAACACGTCGTATTGCAGCTCAAAATCCGGATACCGGTTCCGGAAATCCTGAAGGAATTTCCGGATGTGGCCGGAGTAGGAAAATTCTATGCGGATGCCGACGCGAACGGTGCTTTGGGCCGGCGCAGTCCGGCTGCGAAGGCGCCGCAGCGTGCTGTCGCATTTATTGATCAGCCCCGGACAGGCCTTTGCCAGGGCGCGTCCGGCTTCCGTTAATACGACGCCATGGGTGTTGCGTGTGAAAAGCGCGACACCCATTTCTTTTTCCAGCTCCTGAATGTGCTTTGTCAACACACTCTGAGAAATATAAAGGGTATCCGCTGCTTTGCTGTAGCTCAGCAGCTTGGACAGAACCAGAAATTCATAGAATCTGCCTGTGTTCACGCTGGCGAACCTCCTTTGTAAAGTCCCTGGCAAACGCCAGAACATCCGGATTGGGATTTGTCTCGTTGTAGAAAAAGCAGGTCGTTACCGAGTGCGGCAGATCGGTCACCGGAATGCAAACCGTGTTCGGCGGTGTGTCCATCATCGGTGTGGGACGCAGCAGCAAGCCCTTTCCCACCGGTACCAGCAGTTTATAAAACCGGACAGAGGTGTCGCTGTCGTAAAGGGTATAGTGGATGCCGGAATCCTGTAAATTTCGGAGCTGAAAATCGCGGATAGCAGGCTCCGCGGTGCAGGGATACAGGAGAAATTGCTCCCGGTCAAGCTCCCGGATAGAGATCATCGTGCGGTCTGCCAGCCGGTGACTGCGGGGCAGAACGATATGGGGAGTGGGACTGAATATTGGGTTTTGGGAGAGTCCTTTGCAGGGAAAATCCTCCAGGACCGTGGCGAAATAAAGATCCACATAACCGGAAAGCAGCCCGTCCACAATACCGAAGCGGTTGTCATCAAGCAGCTCAATCTGGATATTGGGATGGTCCTGATTCAGCCGGTCCAAAAACGGGCCCAGGTGAATGGGAAGCGTAGAGCCGGTAATCGCGATGCGGAGCCTGTTGTAGCTGTGTTCGTGAATGGTTCGGACATCCCTCTGGATTCTTTTGTAGGAACGAAGGATCTCCATCGCATTGGGCAGCAGGCATTCGCCCGCTTCGGTCAGTGTCAGACCCGAGCCGCTGCGATGGAAAAGAGAGGTTCCCAGAAGCTTCTCGAATTTAATGATCCGCGCGCTCAGGGTAGCGGGAGAGATCCCCAATTCCCGGGCAGCCAGCTTGATACTGCCCAGTCGGGCAACAGCAGAAAATTCCTCCAATCGGTCCAGATCCACTGCAAATCCTCCATATCAAAAAATAAGAATAAAACTGTCATCAGGGTGGAGTGTATAAGTAGAGTGTATATCGAGTGTATCACAGAAAAATCCGGTAGTCAACGGGAAGTCATCCGATCAAGTGTACCCAAATCAAAAAAGCTGAACAAAAATTTAGAATATCAGTCTTCTGAAAGCCTATATTTTTTGCCGAAAAAGGATGATAAAATGATTGTGCAAAATCGTTGAGATCCCAAAAATCTCAGGAAAAATTTTGTACAAAATATCGAGGAGGAAAAGTATGAAGAAATTGCTGGCACTGCTGCTTGTGGTCGTCATGGCAGGCTCCCTGTTTGCGGGCTGCGGCAGCAAAGAGACCGCTTCCAGCGAGCCTGCCGCCCAGGCGGAAACCCAGGGCGCCGCATCCGGCGGAGAGCTTGGCCTGGTAGGCTTCTCTTCCGTCAGCCTGAGCGAAAGTATCTACGTCATGGAAGAAACCGCCCTGAAGGATATTTTCGCAGGCAAGGCTGAGGTCCAGACCGTCAGCTGCGACAACGATGCCGCGACCCAGATCCAGCATATCAAGAACTTCGCCCTGATGGGCGCGGATCTGATCATCATCAACCCCACGGATGTGGACGCTCTTGCGGACGCCATCAAGGAAGCCCATGACGCGGGCTGCAAGATCTACATCAACGGCGCCACCACTGATACCCTGAGCGAAGAATACTATGAGTGCTGCACCGTCTCCGACGAATATCTGTGCGGCGCGTATGTGGCCATGATCGCCAAGAACTGGATCGAAGCCCACGAGGACCAGCTCAATGCGGCAAATCCCGACTGGGAAATCGCGTTCCTGGAGTCCAGCCTCTCGGACGAGACTCTGAAGCGTACCTATGGTATTGAATCCATCCTGGATCCTTATCTGAAGGACTGGGAGGGTAACTTTGTGGATGCCGCCGGCAATATCGTTGACGAGGCGGGCAAGGTTGAGAACCCTGCCTACTGCCAGCTGGCTGCGGATCACTTTGCCGGTGTCAAGGTGGAAATGGATCAGACCAACAGCAGCCTGAACATTGCCAATATCCTGACCAGCAACCCCAATACCCGTGTATTCATGGCCTTCAACTCTCTGGCCTCTACCCAGGGCGGCCAGTATGTGGTGGACAACTACGCGGATAACTGATGATGGCCTTGTTTCAGCGTCGCCCAGGGCGCGGTGTCTGCTATTATGGATGCCTCCAGCCTCACAGCCATGTCTGGCACGGCACTGCCGGACGAGATGGTGACCATCATCGAGGATGTGGGCTTTATCGATTCTATCCCCTTATGGGCGGTGACACTGTTGGGCTCCCTTTTTATCTGGGTTCTGTCCCTCGTGATGATCCTGACGGTGTATAGCCGCTTTTTTAAGCTCTATATCGCAACGGCCATCGCACCTGTGCCGCTGGCCAGCTTTGCGGGCCAGCCCTCCAGCAGTATCGGCATAGCCTTTTTGAAAAGTTATGCCGCCATCTGTCTGGAGGGCTGTGTCATCGTATTGGCTTGTG
>OHTD01000737.1_pt1 | contig 16847 bp, 15 predicted proteins | sample 1578871 | NCBI WGS metagenome assembly OHTD01 (sample SAMEA3879574, study PRJEB24766) | human gut metagenome | biome: human-associated habitat; feature: feces | place: USA | collected 1985/1987 | reverse complement strand
AGCCGCCGCGCTATGGGGATTAAGCCTATGGGACGACGGCGGCCGCCAGCGCCGAAGCGGCCCTGCGCACAGCGTTAGATACGCTTCAGCTTGGCTCTGGCATAGCCGATAAGACTGGAACGGTTAGGTCTCGAATACCGGCTGGGCATTTTATTCATATTGGCTAAGCCAAAATCTCCGCCGGTATTGGCGGAACTGCTCTGTAAGGGGAACTCACTAGCCAAATCAGCCCCCGCCTCCTGGATAAAATGGTGTAAGCCGAAATCCCCGCCAATATTGGCGGGGATTTCGGCCTGTTATGTACTTTCAGGACATTGTTTTCTGTGGCATGGAGTAATATTATAAGTATATACACATATTCGTGGCGAAATGTATAGTATGGAACATCGCACAATAGGACCTACAGAGAATACCCAGATGGTTTGCCGGAGATCCGGTTGATCATACCCCCCCTGTGATGTGAGAGCTCTGGAAAGGGCTGAGGCATCCCTCCGGCACGGCCGATTCGCCGTACCGGTATATTATTCCCATTGGTTTCGGCTGTCCTCCTTACTTACACCGGTCTGTATCGCACGTCCGGCGATGGCCTAACCAGGGAATTCGAAAAAACGCCCCTGCCTTAACGGGGCGTTTTTCGTTGCCGGACGGCGGACAGGCGGGCGCCATAGCGTTATGAATCGATTTAAGCCGCATTGGGTCGCGTGGGCTTTATCGGGGGCGGACGCGCCCGCAGCGATAGCCCTTGCGTGGCAACGCCATGGCGGCCGCGGCCGCCTTAAGCGTAAAATATTGCACAATGGAGGTTTTATCCTAACTGCGTAATAAGCGCGCCCCGCCATGCATAAAGATCAACATGCGTATAACCAGTCTTTATGGAGGAATGATGGGCTTTGAAAAAACTTAGGGCCGGTATAATCGGAGCAACCGGAATGGTCGGACGGCGGTTTGCCGCGCTGCTGGCCGCTCATGAGTGGTTTGAGCCTGTGCTGCTGGCGGCAAGCCCCAGATCAGCGGGCAGGACCTACGAAGAGGCGGTTGGGGCCCGGTGGGCGGGCATAGGCGCAATGCCTCAAAAGCTGAAGGATATGAAGCTTGCGGACGCGTCCGACGTAAAGGGAATAGCGTCCGAGGTGGATTTCATATTCTGCGCGGTAAACATGAAAGCTTCGGAAGCGGGAGCGCTTGAGGAGTCCTACGCAAGGGCGGAATGCCCCGTTATCTCAAATAACAGCGCCCACAGGTCAACTCCGGACGTCCCCATGATCATTCCCGAGCTTAACGCTCACCATGCCGGCGTAATCGATTGCCAGCGAAAGCGGCTTGGCGTCAAACGGGGCTTCATTGCCGCGAAATCAAACTGTTCAATACAAAGCTTTGTGCCTATGCTGTATGCGCTTGACAGGCGCTTCAGGCTTAAAAACGCCCTTGCGTGCACCTATCAGGCGGTTTCAGGGGCAGGGAGGACGCTCGAGGACTTCGGCGAAATTCACGACAATATAATTCCATATATCAGCGGCGAGGAGGAAAAGAGCGAAACCGAGCCCCAAAAGATATGGGGAAGGATTGAAAACGGGATAATAGTTCCGTCGGACACGCCGCGGTTTTCCGCAAGGTGCGCCCGCGTGCCGGTCAGCAACGGACATCTCGCGGCGGTGTATGCTTCGTTTGAAATCAAACCCACGCTTGAAGAGGTGACAAAAACCTGGAGCGCATACGGAGGCATTCCCCAGCGGCTGAAGCTGCCGTCGGCGCCGGAACGGTTTATACATTGCTTCAGCGAGCCGGACCGTCCCCAGCCCAGGCTTGACCGCGACGTTGAGCATGGGATGGCGGTATGCGCCGGAGGGCTAAAATACGATTCCCAATATGACATAAGCTTCATGGGCCTCTCCCATAATACGCTGCGCGGCGCGGCGGGAGGGGCCGTCCTCCTTGCGGAACTTTTATGCGCGCTTGGATATATAGGCTAAAAACAGGTCATAGGAGGCGGATGATATGAAAAAACTTCCCTTTACCGGTTCCGCAACCGCAATGGTAACGCCGTTCCTGCCCGACGGCAGCGTCAATTACGATAAGCTGGGGCAGCTTATCGAGTTTCAGATATCGTCGGGAACCGACGCCATAGTGGTGCTTGGTACGAGCGGCGAAAACGCTACGCTCAACGACAATGAGCGCAGGGAGATAATACGTTTCAGCGTCGAATGCGTGCGCTCAAGGGTGCCCGTTATAGCGGGAACGGGAAGCAACGACACCAAGCACGCCGTGGCGCTGTCCAGGTTCGCCTTTGGCGCGGGCGCGGACGCGCTTTTGTGCGTAACGCCGTATTATAACAAGGCGTCGCAGGAGGGATTGATCACACACTTTTATTCCATAGCGGACAGCGTGCAGATTCCGGTTATATTGTATAACGTTCCCTCCAGAACCGGGATAAGCATAGGTATTGACGCGTATAAAGAGCTTTGCCGCCACGAGAACATAACGGCGACGAAGGAGGCGTCGGGTGATATATCCTTTATTGCCAAGGTAGCGGCCGAGTGCGGAAACGAGCTGCATATATATTCGGGCAATGACGACCAGACGGTGCCGATACTGGCGCTGGGAGGAAACGGCGTAATATCCGTGCTGTCAAATATCATGCCAAAGGAGATGCACGAGATATGCAAATTGTGGGCGAGAGGAAGCATACACGAAGCCGCGGCGCTCCATCTCAAACTGATGGACATAATGGACGCGCTGTTTATGGACGTCAACCCGATTCCGGTCAAGGCGGCAATGAACCTTATGGGTCTGGAGGTGGGAGGCTACCGCCTTCCGCTGTGCGAAATGCCCGCGGGCAAGCTTGAGCAGCTTAGGGCCGCTATGGAAGCTGTTTCGCTTATTTAGCGTGGCCAGCAATTTTTATAAAGCGCAAGGCTGTGCCCCTATAGGAAAAACGTAAACGGGGGCGGCTTTGATCCGCACATTTAGCTGCATGTAAGAGCGCTTGGCCTTTGCCGTCCGCCGGTACGTATTAAAATGCCCGATGTTGAAAACACAAACCTTTTGATATTACAGCCGCCGGCACGCGCGCAATAGCGCTTAAAACGGCTTCCGGCTCAAAGCAAAATGCATGGCATACCGGCAAAGCATCCTCGAAACGCTTTGCCGGCGCCGCTTGCCGCGCAAATGAATATCAGTTAAAAAACTCATCGTGTACGGCGTTGGCCGCATCTTCCGCCAAGGCCTTTTTAATTATTACGGATACCCGTATCTCGCCCGTGGTAATGTACTTTGGCTCTATGCCTATACGGCTCAGCGCCACCAGCATCCTCGCGGCGACGCCGCAGCCGTCGGCCATCCCCGTTCCCACGACGGATATCTTTGCAAGGTTATCCTCAACCGCCAGCCTTTCAAACTCAACCGCTCCCTTTTTGCCATTAATGGCGCTTATTACATCCTTCAGGCTGCTTCCAGGCACCGAAAAGCTTACTACTCCCCGTAAACCGTCGCTTCTGGGCGAACGTATAATGGTGTCCACGTGTATGTTGTTCTCAGCAAGGAACGAGAACAGCTTTGAGGTAGCCCCCCCGCTGTCAATGCCTAAGGCGCTTATCATTGCCACGTTATCGTCGCAGACTATACCGCTTACGCAGTTTTCCCGCGAAAAATCGTGTATAAGCGTGCCTCGCTGGCCGTCAAAGCTTGACAACACCTCGAATTGAACGCCGCTTTGCTTTGCCATGCCTACCGAGCGGTTGTGGAGTATCTTGGCGCCCAGGGAGCTCATCTCCAGCATCTCGTCGTATGATATCTCTTCATGCTTGACGGCGTGGTCCACGGTTTTGGGGTCGGCGGAGAATACTCCCCTTACGTCGCTGTAGATATAGCAGGAATCGGCGTGAAGCGCCGCGGCAAGGGCAATGGCCGTCGTGTCAGAGCCGCCCCTTCCCAGGGTTGTAATGTCCCCAGCGTCGTTTATCCCCTGAAAGCCGGCGACTATAACGGCCCTTTTGGCCTCAAGCTCGGATAATATGCGCTTAGTATCTATATATGAAATGCTTGCGCCGCCATGCTGGCCGCTGGTGTGTATGCCGGCCTGCCAGCCGCTTAGGGAGACCGCGTCAACCCCAATAGAACACAGCTTCATCGCCATGAGCGACATGGAGACGAGCTCCCCCGAGCTAAGCAACACGTCGTTTTCCCTGAGGGAGGGGCTTTCGGCTGTCTCAAGTCCCTTTCTTACCAGTTTGTCCGTTACGCCGCCCTGCGCGGACACAACCGCTACAACGTCGTCGCCCTCTTCCCTGCGTTTTGCAATAATCCTTGCGGCATTATCTATCCTATCAGCGGTGGAAAGGGACGATCCACCGAACTTCATTACAATAAGCATATAAACGCTCCTTTACAGATATCAGATATAACCAATATATTCATCCGCGCGCCATGCTGTTATAATGTAAATACGGTCCGGTTTGCTATCTTCGTATATGACATAGCGGGCGAAATTTATCCCAAGCCGTCATTGTTCCCTATAGCTGGATTGAATGGCAGGGGCCTGTTTAACGTTTCCGATATGCAAAGCACCCGCGGGTGCGGAAGGTTTGCATTTAATACGCTTTCAGGCTAAAAAGCGGGAATATATACCATTTTAAACAATAAAAAGAGGCCGTTTATCGCGCGGCCCCAGGAATTGCAGATGCTTACGAGGCGGCGGCGTTGTACGACACGCGGCGATAGTCCTAAGCATGTGTAAGATACAGCGCTCAGAACAGCTGGGGTTGCGCGCGCTCGCCGGCAAACGCCTTTTCTATCGACGGTATTATCATCTCAAAGTCGGCTATCAGCGACGTTGGTTTTTTGTGGCAGTCGTCCTGCCCAAATGGTACGAAATACACGTTCTTAATGCTCATAAGCCCTCCGATATTGCGCGCGTTTATGGATAGCCCGTCGTTTGTCGCTGGGGCGATGAGCAGCGGCCGGCCGTTTCTAAGGTGGGACTTGCAGGCCATTGTCACGGGCGTGTCGGTTATCCCGTTATAAAGCTTTGCCATCGTATTGCCCGTGCAGGGCGCCACAACCATAAGGTCCAAGAGCTTTTTGGGGCCGATGGGTTCCGCTTCGGGAATTGAGCGTATGGGAGGACGTCCGCATATCGTCTCTATCCGCTCTAAAAACCCGGCGGACCTGCCAAAGCGCGTGTCCATAGTCGCAACGGAATACGATACCACGGGAATAATCCTGCAGCCCGTGAGCGCAAGCTGCTCAAGCTGGCCTATAACCTCCGAAAGCGTGCAAAACGATCCGGTAAGCCCGAAGCCTATTACCTTTCCTTCCAACACCTGATTATCTCCTTCCTGTACCTGGATCCGCGCCTTTTGGGCGCGTTTGTCCATGTTTGATTAAATAAGGCGCTCTATTGCGTCGGCCATGAATTCGGCGGCGCTGTAGGGCGCTGTTTTGGCGGGCAGGCCCGGGGCGACGATTGCGCGGTGCCCCAGCTCCTTTGCCATGTCGGCGTCAAAGCCGTAGGGATGCGACGCAAGTTCGATTATGAGCGAGCCGCGTTCAAGCGCGTCAAGCTCATCCCTGCCGATTATGGGCGCTGGAACCGTGTTTACCACCGCGGCGCACCTGAAAAACACCTCTTTCATGTCCTCAAGCCCGCAGCTTTCATAGCCCATGGCCCATGCCCTGTCAATCGGGTTCCGCGCAATGACGTGTACGCTGGCCCCGAGCGAATGAAGCATTTTCGCCAGTATTCTGCCTATCCGCCCAAACCCCGTGATCGCCACATGCATGCCCATGACCGTTCGGTCGGAGTTTTCCAGGATGAGCATGAGCGCGCCTTCAGCGGTGGGGACCGCGTTTTTCACGGAAAAGGCCTCGTCGGCGGCGATATTGATATACCTTATTGAATGCTCCTTTGCGCTGTCGTATACAAGCCCGCTGCGCTGGCCGCCTATGAGCACCGAACCTGGAGAAAGCCTCTCGATAAGCCCGACCAGCATATCCGGCGTCTTTGCAGGCGACACGATAAGGCAGACAGGGCCGTCGGATGAGGAATCGAATCCCTTTACCGGATAACCCCTGCCCGAGAGAATACCGCTCAGGTATTTCATCCTTTGATCGCTTTTTTCAATGAAAAAGTCTATAGAAACGCACCCCCTAAGCCAAAATAATTGGGTAATTCCCCATACAAGTATATGACGCGCCGGGCGCGGTTTGTTACTGCGCGGCATGTAACAATTTTGGAAGCGAATCATATACTGGTGAAGAGAACTCAAGTAAGGAGCGATAGTCGCATGTATAAGAGGACGGCGCGCCGCCTGTTTCCCGGCGGCAACACGGCCGACGGGTTTGTAGGCTTTTTTTCGGATATTATCAACGTATACGAGGCAAACAGGATCTACATAATAAAAGGCGGGCCGGGCGTTGGAAAGAGCAGCCTTATGCGCAGGATCGGAAGCTTTGCCGAGGAGCTCGGCCAGCCTGTGGAGTACTTTCACTGTTCAAGCGACCCCGACAGCCTCGACGGGGTATGTCTGCCGCGCCTTCGCGTTGCCATGATGGACGGCACCGCTCCCCACACGGTTGATCCAAAGGCGCCTGGGGCCACGGACGAGATAGTGAACCTTGGCGAATATCTTGACAGCGGCGAACTGGCGGCGCACAGGAATGAGATAAATATGCTTTTAAAAGAGATAAAGCGTATGTTCGACAGGGCTTACTGCTACGCGGCAGCCGCCGAAAGGATGCGCGCGGTCTCCGCTGGCGCTTACAGCGTGGACGAAAGGGGCGTGCTTCGCCTTCAGGCGGACCTGACGCAAAGGCTTGCCGAAAGGGGCGGCTTTGGCCCGCCGGCTGGTAGGGTAAGGGATTTTTACCTCTCGGCCTTTACCCCTAAGGGCCACGTAAAGTTTATATCCGGAGTAAACGCGGATACGGTATGGAAGATTCACACGCCCTGGGGCATCGACGCGTCGGAATGCCTGTTCTCGCTTGCAAAAACCGCAAGGTCGTATGGTATGAATGTCGAACGGTGCCGCTGCGCGCTTAGCGCGGGCAGGGCGGACCACCTTATAATTGACGGAAGCCTTTTTATAACCACCGATAACGGCTGTCACGGCGACGACGTCAGCGCGGACTTGGACGCGGCGCTGGATCCATACGCAAAGCTATTGGACGCGGCACAGGCGGAAACGGGAAAGGAGCTGTTTGACTCAATGATAGACAGAATGACGGACTCATTGCGCAGCGCAAAGCAGCTTCATAATGAGCTTGAGCAGTATTATATCGACGCAATGGACTTTGACGGAGTGGATATGCTGTTTGACGGGCTGGCGTCCGCTATATTTCAATAACGCATGCGGCCGCGCTTAGGATAGATAGAGTTCTCGATCTGAAGGCAGGGCCGGACGCGGCCCAGCCTGTCAGGCGGTTCGTCCCGCTGCGTAATTTACAGCCGGACGGACCGCGAAAAATGGTCTTCATGTGGTTTACCTCCCCTATGCGGGGGCGTTCGCGAAAAATAAGGCGGGCGCCCTTTGCTCTTTTTAGGAAAGGGCGCCCGCCTTACTCCGCGCTGTTCAGCCGTCCCTGTGCGCTGTGCTGACGGCTGGAATAAAACGGCGCCTTACGAAAGGGATTTTTGGCGGATCATCATGCGCGCCGCATTGTCGCTTGGACTACCTCACACAGGGCAATAGGGCGGCTGAACAGCGCGCTTTTGTGCGCGGAGACGGTCCTGTCATCACGCCCCAAACAGGCAGGCGGCCGCGATGCGCGTTTTATGCGCGCGGGGAGCGGTCTTGTAACCGGCGAACTCAAAAATTGGGCGACGGTTACCACGCGCCCCCGACTTCAATGGCATTTGGAATGTAATATAAAACGAACAGATTCTTCTGCCACCTTGCATCTGTAACGCACGTATAAGCCTGGTTTTTCCAGGAGCTTGCATTGTTGTTTCTGATACGGATAGCTGGCTCAAGCTCCCATGAGGCGCCTTTCCAGTTCTTAGTGGGGTCGCACCACCATTCCTTAATCTTCTGCTTTAAAAAGTGATTAGTGATGTTTTGGTCAGGAAAAGCATTGGAGGTTTCGCCGCCAATGCTGTCAGCCAATGTATTTCCGCGAAAGCCTATCCCTTCAGACGGGGAATAGCCGGCTGTTGATTGCGGATTTAAATAGCTTTGGCCGATTACGCTCATATTGGATACGTTCGCGTGCATGCCAACGTTATAATCGAGAAGATGCACCGGCTGGGCGGACGAAACCGTAACCTGGGAAACGATATCCGTAATGGCCTCATCGCCCCCGCCGTCCCCGCCGTCCCCGTATACGCATATGTCGCCGCGGCACTGGGTTATGGATATGGAGCCCACCAGCTCCCCGTTGCGCCTGCCGGTTACATATACGTTGTAAGGCCGTGCGCTGAACGCCATTTCAGTTCCCTGCCGCGCAGAGCAGGAGCGGAAATCCGCAAGCGCGTTATGGAAATCCGCCACATCCAGGTATTCAAAGGTTCCTTCCTCTTCGGCAGGGGTATATTGGGGTTTCGCTGAATCAGCGATTGGAATAGGCGCAGGCTCAGACTCATCGGTCTTCGTTTTTACAAACCCTTCGGCCAGTTGGGCATCGCATATAAGCCCATAAAAATAGCCGCCGCTCTGATTATAAAGGAACATGCCCGATACCGTAACCCCGCTTACAAAGGTTTCGTAGCCGTCAAAGGGCAGGCCTAGGCCGCCGTATACATCCTCTGCACTCATATTGCCCCTGACGCATATCACGCTTCCGTTATCGATCAGCTCAACGAGCTTTGAGCTGTCCACGGTATTCAGCGTATCATAATAGGCGTAGATCAGATCGTACGGCTGATAGCACGCCGGCTCTAACGCCGAATTGAAATCGGAAATGTTGACGTACAGCTTTTCTTCACTACTAACGGATTTAACAAAGCACAGCTGATCCATTTTCTGAACATCGCCGTTTATACCCTCCCCGCGCGGGTGCATAGGTATGGACGATATTATCAATAACGCGAGCGTTACCATTATCAAAGCGGAAAACAATCCTTTTTTCATCTCATGCCCTCGTTTCAGTTTTGCGTAATTTTAACGTTAACCATTGAATTAATGCCTTTAGCAGGGGGTAACCCGTAAGGCGGACTCGTAACGGGTTTTAAACTATCGGCCGGCGTTTGTGTCGGGAAATTTATATAATATCAACGGCCGCCGCGCTATATGACCAATTTATAATACTATTATATCATTTAAAGTCAAACCGTATAGTTGAGCCGGCTATTCTTACAGCAAATAAACTGGAAACTGCTTCATCCTCCCCCCATAACCGAAAATCCCGCGCAACCCCCTATAATTCCTCACGGCCCAACGCGGCGGATGTCGCACGAAACACGCCGTTTCCCAAACATCGACAGCAGGCCCGGCGCAATCACGACATCCTGTGCATACCAGCGGATGTAACATATGTATATACATACTGATGAAGAGGCGATTTTATGGCTGAAACCGTTGCAAGGCTAAAAGAGAAGCTCGTGCCATACATATGCAGCAGTACCTACATTGAGTGCTCGGTTTATTTCCTGGTTTCAATGCTTTTGGCCTGCGCGGGCGAAAACGGCCTGGCGCCCTTTGGAGCGGCGGCGGACATTTTCCGGCCGCGCTTGCGGGCGCTTTAACCGGTTCGGTTATCACGGCGCACTGGCCCGCCGCGTGCGCCATGGCGCTGTATCCGCTGCTGGGCATGGCCTGTAAGGCGCTGAAAAAAAGCCTTACCCGAACGGACAAGCTCATGCTTATCTGCGTGGCAAAGCTGTTTGTGATGCCCATATTCAGCTTTACAAGCACCGCGGCCGCATTCACCGCCACGATTGATATAGCGCTTACCGCGGCGTCCGCCGCGGTGCTGGCGCAGGCCGACAGGGCCGTGTTCCGCGCGCTCAAGCGCTATTCCATGGGTTCGCTTCAAAAGGCGGCGGTATGCGCCCTGCTCATGATGCTTGCCGCTTCATTCAACGACGCCGCTGCGGGCGGCGTTCGGTTCGGCGTGGTATTCGCCGCGTTCGCGGCGCTCTGCGCGGCTCAGGGCAACGGCATAGCGGCGGTGGTTGCGGCCGTCGCGCTGGGCGCGGGAAGGGCGATAGCCGGCGACGGCCTGGCGTTGATGGGCACGCTTGCGCTGTGTACTCTGTGCGGGGGAGCGCTCAATGGGTTCAACCGCATGGCTGTGGCGAGCGGGTTTGTCATCTCAGCCTTCAGCGCCGCGGCATATTTGGGTTCCGAAGGTGCTATCGGCATCTTTGAAACGGCCATCGCGGCCGTAATGTTTCTGGTGGTGCCACATAGATGGCTCAATTTTATACGCATGCGCGACGAGGACAGGGCTGGAAGAAAGGCCCAGAGGACGCTTGAGGACATGCGGGACCGTCTTTACATGACTGCGGAGGTGATAGAACAGCTTACAAGACTGTATGAGGAGAAGGAGGCCGTTTCGCCCGACAAAGAGGCGATTGGCTTTGCGCGCAGGCAGCTTGCTTCGGTGTCGGCTGTATTGAAGCGAACGGCGGAAGGCGAGCGGCGCCGCTGCTACAATTTTGACGTGCAGGTCGGAGCCGCGGGCTGCGCAAAATTTGGGAGTGAGGAAACGGGCGACAGCATGGCTGTAAAGGAGCTTGACAGCTCGATTCTCATGATGATCAGCGACGGGATGGGCACAGGCGCGCAGGCGCGCTCGGAAAGCAGCGCGGCGACCGAGCTGCTTACGCGCCTATTGTCGGTGGGCTTCGAACTTGACGAGGCGCTGGAATGCCTCAACCGGATTTTAATGGCGTACAACTCAGGCGAGGACATGTACGCAACCCTGGACGCGTTGGTGTTCGACAGATTGAACGCGGGAGCCAAGTTCGTAAAATTCGGGGCTCCGCCCAGCTATGTGATACGTTCGGGCAAGGTGCATACCCTCTATTCGGAGGCGCTGCCGGCGGGAATACTTGAGCAGGCTTCGCCGGCGGTGCATTCGGTAAACCTGAAGCGCGGCGACACGATTGTGCTTATGAGCGACGGAACGGCGGACGCCCTTGGCTCGGGTTTGATAGCTACGCTTGCCGAGCGGGTCTGCTCGGCGAATACGGCCACGGACGCCGCCGAGGCGGTGCTTTGTGCGGCAAGGGAGTACGGAGAGGACGACGATATGAGCGTAATGGTTGCAAGGGTAAGCTGACGCGCTGGAATGACCCCAGGACAGGGACGGCGGGTCATCCACCGGCGTATGACAGCTTTTTAAAGGGGGGAGCATAACTCGGTTCGCGGGCGGCGGACAAGGAGGGGGGACCTTTAGATGATTAAAACATATGCGTAATAAATTTACGAAAGCGTTTATGCCGCCAGTCTGCGTCCGCCGCCCCCAGTTTGTATGCATGAAATGAATATTCCTTGCGCACAGCGGTATTTTTTATTCAGGTCTCCCTTTTCCCCGTTAAGTTTCAACAAATGTCACAATTAGTCTATTCAAAACGTTGGGCGTATGATGTTATAATGGTGAATGTAAAAAAGGACAAGGGAGGCGCTCATATGGGTAATATATGCGTATTTGGCGCGTCGAGCGGGAATATCCCCCAGAGCTATAAGGAGGCCGCCTGCGAGGTGGGCGCCCTGCTTGCGGAAAATGGATGGGGCATGGTATTTGGCGGCGGCGCCGTGGGTCTTATGGGCGCTGCGGCCGAGGGCGCGTATGCGGGAGGAGGCCGTATAATAGGCGTAATACCAGAGAGGCTCAACAGGCCCGGGATAGCGTCCGAGCTGTGTTCGGAGCTAATAGTGGTAAGGGACATGCACGAGCGCAAGGCGACGATGGAGAAGCTGTCGTATGGCTATATCGCGCTGCCCGGAGGATTTGGCACCATTGAGGAGCTGTTGGAGGTATTGACGCTGAAACAGCTGGGATATATTGACGCTCCCATTATAATATTAAACGTCAACGGCTTTTTTGGACCGCTCCTGGCCCAGCTTGACGCCTGCGTTTCCGGCGGGTTTACCAATAAGCGGTACCTTAGGCTGTTTTCAGTGGCAAATACCCCGCTAAAGGCAATCGAGCTGGCGCGGCAGTACGTTTCGGTGGAAATGCCGGATAAATTAGAGGAAGCACTGAGAAGCAATGAAAAAGACACGTGATATAATGGTCTGCGTTACAGGCCAGCGGGCATGCGACAGGCTGATCAGCAGGGGCGTTGCGCGCAGGGATGAGGATTCCAAGCTGCATGTGGTGCACTGTGTGCAGACGGGCAGGCATTTTTTAAACAGCGAAGACGAATCCGACGCCATAGAATACCTTTTTACCGCCGCCCAGCTGGCCGGAGGCGATCTAACCATGCTCCGCACCGACGACGTAGAGGATACGCTGGTAGATTACGCCAATGAAAACGGGGTGGAGCTGATCATTATGGGCGCGCCGCACGAATCGGGCGATACCATTGTAGCGCGGCTGCAAAGGCGGCTTCCGGAGATAGAATTCGACGTTGTGGGATAAGGGTTTTAAGCGCGGCTTAAGGCGGCGGCGCCCGAAAAAAGGCGCGGCCGCCCTTTTCGTGTTTTGATTATAAACGCCAGGGCCGCCTTTAATCGGCAGACAGTCATTTTTTTAGCGGGCTTTGGGCTTAAAAGCAAGCCGGTCAAAACAACATGCGGAGGTTTTGCCCGCCGACGCCCGCGTCCGTATTTCCCCGTCATTCGGCCGTAGGGCGGTTAAGCCCGTCAGTGCCGGCATTGGCTGAACCACGTAATTTCGTCCCTGCCTACGCTCATGCGTACGTATTCGGAATTGCGAATGGATTCCGTATCGCCGTCCGCACGAAAGCCAAACCGTTCATACAGCTCCCTGCCGGATGCCGGCGCAAGGGTAGTTATCCTCTCTCCCGCCAGGTTCTGAGCCTTAAAGAGCAGCATGCGGAGCGCGAATTCCTCATAACCCGCATTCCTGAACTGTTTTATAACGGCTATGCGGCCGATTGCGGTATTATTGCCTTCAGGATGGATGCGAGCCGCGGCTATGGGCAAGCCTTCCTCTGTGGTTATATACAGATGGAACGATATGCCGTCGAAGCTGTCGAATTCCTCGTCATACGGCACGCCCTGCTCGGCGACGAATACCTCCTCGCGAACAGCCCGCACCCCTTCAAACTCCACAAGCCCCATCTTCCATTTTGCTATAAACATGATATCCTCCGGTGGTTTATTGTAAAATCAATGATACAGCCAAAACGCGCGTATGTAAAGCGGCCTTGACGGGGAGCCTCGCATGTGCTACGGTTTAGGATAAGTATATTTTGAATAACAGCTTGATTTGCGCTCTACAGCGCGGGGGAGAAGTGAATGATACAGCTAACCGCGGAACAGTTGAAAAAGGAACTGGAGGCTCCAAATGGGGCCGAACGCATGCGCAGAACGCCGGAGGCGGCGTTTGAGGCGGCGTGGGAGCTTTTTGCCCTTGAGGGAAACGCGGCGGCGTGCGGGCTTTTAAGCTCCATCGCCAAGAAAAAGCAGTACAGGGATGAGATCAACCTAAGGCTAGGCGGCCGTGGAATGATCAGGGACGCGCTTTTATCAGGGGATGCAAAGCTGAGGAAAAACGCGGCCAGGCTGGCTGGAGCCTTAAAGGACCCGCTGGACGCCGCGCCGCTCGCCGAAGCGCTTTTGAGGGAACGCCGGCGCCTGGTCAGGCCAAGCGTAATCCTCGCCCTTGGCGCTATTGGCACAAGGGAGGCAAAAAAGGCTTTGGCCGAATATAAAATAGAGCCGCCCGCCGACGAGAGCGAGAGGAAGCATTTCAATGACGAGCAGGAGGCGCTGAGGCTGGCGCTGAGCCGCCTTCAAGCGCCTCCTTCGCGAAGCTTTACAGGTTTTGCGTCGCCGGTTGACGTTGAGCTGCGCTCGGCCAGAAACCTTGGGGCCCAGCTTGCCCAGGAGCTGGACGAGCTGGGCTTCGGCGTTAAAAAGGCGTGGAACGACGGCGCGCTTGTAACCGTAACCGATCCTATGCCGTTGTTTGAAGCGAGGTGCTTCAGCGAAATGCTTATTCCAATAAAGAAAAACGTGCCGTTTAACGCAAAGGAAATAGCCGCCGCGGCTAAAGGCTCCATGTTTGGGCTGCTTAGCTCGTCGTGCGGCGGCGAAGCGCCGTACGGCTACAGGGTAGACGTCAGAGGGATGGACGCCGGAAGATCGGATTTCATCAAAGAGCTGGCCAACGCGCTGGACGGAGGAGGGCTTAAAAATTCTCCGTCGGCATATGACGCCGAGCTACGTGTGGAGCGCCATAGAGAGACATGCAGGCTTTACCTAAAGCTATATACGATAGAGGACGGCAGGTTCGATTATCGTGTGGGTTCGCTTCCCGCGTCGATGCATCCCGCCACGGCCGCCGCGATACTGCGCCTTGCTTCGTCAAGCCTGAGGACTAACGCGCGCGTGCTCGATCCATTCTGCGGGAGCGGCACTATGCTTATCGAGCGTGAAAAGCTGTCCAGGTGTTCGGCGCTGACAGGGGTGGACATAACGCCAAAGGCGCTGGACATAGCCGTGAAAAACGCGGAGGCGGCAAAGGCCGGCATTGAGTTTGTATGCAAGGATTGCCTTAAATTCCGTGCGTCCAGGCCATATGACGAGGTGATATCCAACCTGCCCTTTGGAAACAGGGTGGGGACCCACTCGTCCAATGAACGGCTTTACGCTGGATTGCTGCCGAAGCTGGGCGAATGGCTGCGTCCAGGCGGCGTGGCCGTGCTCTATACTATGGAATTCACCCTTATGAAGCGGCTGGTCGCTGAAAACCCGCGGCTGGAGCTCATCAGGCAGTCGAGGACCGAGGCGGGCGGGCTTACGCCAGGGGTGTTTATATTGAGAAACAATGCCGAGGGACAGCCCTATGGAAGCTGACTGCACAGGCGGAAGGATTTATCCGCTGCTGCGCGCGGCTTTTAGGAACACCGCCCCGGCAATCAGCCGCACAGAATTAAGCTGGCCTATGCCTATCAAAGATCAATGCCCGGATAAATTATAGATGCGATATTTCTGGTCGAAAGGGAAAGGCTATCGGCGGATGAAATAGCAGCGTATTTTCCTAGTGGCCTTGACGGAGGAACCTCCGCAATAGCGGGCGGAGGGGTTCAGCCGCGATTGCGTGCGGCGCACGGCTTTTAAGCGCCCGGCGCCGGCCGGATGGAATTCATGCACGGGCCTGAAATTAGAGGAGGTTTTGAAATAATGCTTGAATATAGATACGATACGCAGCTGTTGGTCGAAGGGGAGAGGCTTTCGGAGGATGAAATAGCGGAATATTTTACTGAAAACCTTGACGGGGACTGCCTGCTTGCCGTAGGCGGCGAAACGCTGATTAAAATACACTTCCATACCAATAAGCCTTGGAGCGTATTGGAGTATTGCGCATCGCTGGGAGAGATTTACGATGTCGTCATTGAGGATATGGAACGGCAGTCGCGAGGCCTTCAGGGCTAAAGGCCAAAAGTTAAGATAGCCCTTGGCGTTCAGTGCGCCTGGCGGCAGTGGGGCAAAGGCTGGCTTTTATATATCAGTCGGGCGGCCGGTTTTTTGAGAAGCGAACCATTTGCTATGCCTTTGAGCCGGTTTAAACAGGCGGCCCAAACCGGCTCAAGGACCAAAACCCGTTTGATTTCACAAAAGAACCGGCCGGACTAATCGATCGGGACCGGTATATACTCCTTGATTAGCTCCAGCACCTTGTCGTATTTTTCCTCGTGAAGCAGGTGGCCGGTGTTGCGCACGATTACATAGCCGGCGTTTTTCAGCGCTGAATGGTAAAGCTCCTGAAGCTCGGATGGATGCCACTTATCCTCGCTTCCCCACAGTATAAGGACGGGGGTTTCTATGGCCCTTAGCTCGGTGAACAGGCCGTCTTCGTCATATTTTTGCAGGGTACGCCGTATCGCGCGCCGCGCGTCGGGGTCGGCCACCGTGCGGTAATACTCATTTACCACGTCAGGGGTAATGTTCGTCAGGTCGAAGAAGCATTCGCCCAGCATCTTTTCAACAGCTCTTATTCCATAAAGCCTTGATGCAATCGGGCCGAACACGGAACTTTCCATCATGCGAACGGTAGACGGCATTTCCGCCGTTACGCCTCCAGGCGTCAGCGCTATTATGCGTCCCATCCTTTCAGGACTCATTCTGGCGAGCTGAAGCACATAGGCGCATCCCATTGAAAACGCCAGAAAATGGGCTGATTGGATCCTGAGGGCGTCCATCACCCTGCGCAGCATGTCGGCATAATCCGCAATACCGTAACTAAACTGCACCGGACGGTCGGAAAAGCCATGCCCCGGCAGGTCTATTGCTATTACCCTGTAGCTCTCGCTCAGCTTGGCGAACAGCCTGCGCCATGTATAGATGGACTGGCCCACGCTGTGTATCAATATCAGCGGCTCGCCCGCGCCCTCGTCCATGTAATGGATTTTTACCGTTGTGGATGAGGCGCCGCCCTTTTCCCTGGCATCCTCCCTGTATGGCATCATTACATCGACGTAATAGCCGGTGTGTTCCGAATTTATGAACTTCTTTGCTTCTAGCGACAGACCCACGGTTGACCTCCTTGCATATGCGCTTTGCATATGCAACTACATATTCATCCTATTTTACAATCATTCGTCATGATTTGCAAGGTGGCCGCGAAAAGAACATGTAGGAAACGGCCGGTGGAGCGCACTTTTTGCGGCTGTGGCTATGACTGTTTGTGAAAACGGGACAAAACACGGCCTTCGGCTGCAAGCATCTATCAGGCAGGCTCTGTGGGGCTCCGCCCCATACCCCGCCAAAGGGGAC
>OHTD01000716.1_pt1 | contig 17105 bp, 13 predicted proteins | sample 1578871 | NCBI WGS metagenome assembly OHTD01 (sample SAMEA3879574, study PRJEB24766) | human gut metagenome | biome: human-associated habitat; feature: feces | place: USA | collected 1985/1987 | reverse complement strand
TCAGCCTCAATCCCCCGACGACGTTGGCGTAAATATCACGGTCGCAAACCCTAAGCCCCGCCTTTCTTTCAAGCACCGCAAGCAGCAGCACAAGCCTGCCGTTGTCCATGCCAGCGGCCATGCGCCTTGGGTTGCTGAACTGGGTGGGCGATATCAGGGCCTGCACCTCCGCCAGCATGGGACGCGTACCCTCCATCATACAGGTTACCGAGCAGCCGGCCGCGTTCGCGCCGGACAGGAAAAGCATCGACGGGTCCGGAACCTCGGTCATGCCGGTATCGCGCATTTCAAACACGCCTATCTCGTTTGTGGAGCCAAAACGGTTCTTCACAGCCCTGAGCAGCCTGAACGAATCGTGACGGTCGCCCTCGAAATACAGCACCGTGTCCACCATATGCTCCAGCATCCTCGGTCCCGCCAGCGCGCCCTCCTTGGTTACGTGGCCTACTATGAACACGGCGCAGCCCGCGGATTTTGCGTATCTTGTAAGCGAATCCGTTACCTGGCGGATCTGTGTTACGCTGCCCGCCGCGCTCTGTATATCAGGGTCGTACATCGTCTGTATGGAATCAATTATCAGCACCGACGGCTGCAGCCTGATAAGCTCGGCCTCTATGCTTTGAAGCGACGTGTCCGCCAGCACGAGCATATCGCCGCATACCGCGAGCCTCTCGGCCCGAAGCCTAAGCTGCGCGCCCGACTCCTCGCCGGTGACATACAGCACCTTTAAAGAAGCGGCCAGCATTCCGGCCACCTGCGTAAGCAGCGTTGATTTGCCTATGCCCGGGTCGCCGCCTATCAGCACCACCGAGCCAGGAACCAGGCCGCCGCCCAGCACGCGGTCGAGCTCTCCAATGCCTGTGCAAAGCCTGCGCGTGCTGTCGGCCGGTATCTCCTTAAGCGGCCTTGCCATGTCCAAAGAGGGGCCGTCGCGCCTGCCCTTCACCGCGTTTATCTCCACCATCGTGTTCCAGCTTGAGCACGCCGGACAGTGGCCGAGCCATTTTCCGCTTTCATAGCCGCACTCGCCGCACACGTATACGGTTTTAACCTGTTTTGACATCCATTCTCCTTTTAGCCTGCCCGCCTAGCTCGGTATTGGCGCGAACTTCATGATATCGCGCTCCCGCGACGTAACGTCCATCCAAAACGCCACATCGCCCGATACTCCCATGAACTGGGCCTTTTCACCCTCGGGCGTAATCCTGTAGCTCGCCGCGTCCTCAAATACATATACATAGATGGTTTCCGCTTTGCTGTATACCACAAAATCGCTGCCAAGGCCGAACTCAACGACCCCCTCGTCGATAAGGACGGGGTCGGACGGCCCCTTTGCCCCATAAAGCTTCGCGCCAGGCGCATGGTTTGAATCAAGCCACGCAAAATACGCCCCGTTCCCCTCGGGATCATGTACGTATGTTCCAGGCTCATAGGTATATATCTGGCTCGTCAGGCGCGCATAGTTTATGCAGCTGGTAGCCCCGCTTTGAGTTGAAAACTCGCCGTAGGCGTCCGCCCACACAATAAGACCGTTCATAAACGAAGGAAGGCTCTGCCCGTATTCGGAATTGTTGAACATGGCCAGGGTAGCGCTTTCCTGCGTTTCGAGATCGCATATATACAGCTTGTCCATTCGCGTGCCCGTACGCTCGGTCCATACGATATAGTGGTCGTACAGTTTTATCTCAGGCTGGCCTACATAGAACTCCTTAACCACGCGGGGCTTGCCCGATGATCTGCCGCGCCGCATGGCCATTATCCTCCCCCCGCCGTCGAACTTGCCGTCGATGAACACCAGCCAATCGTCATTCATGGAGGGGAAAAGAAAATGATCGTACTGAAGCTTATAGTCCAGTTCGTTCGCTTCCCTGGTATCCGGATTGTAGAAGAACAGGTTCGTCATAAGCGCCCTGCCGTCGACAACCTTGCCTCCAGTAAAAACGATTTCGCCGTTATGATAGAACGGGTCGCCATACCATCTGTAGTCCATTACGTCGGATATGGACAATACTATCTCGCTCTGCGCCGCTTCGGGCACAAAACCGGTCATAGGATGCGGCGTGGGCGTGGGCATTGGAGTCGGCGCGGGGGTGGGCTCAGGCGCAAACGGCGCCCTGTAATCGATTCCCAGCTTTGGCAGCAGAAACGGCAGCACGACAAACACTATCAGCGCGGCAACGGCCAGAATGCCCATTATTATGCCTATGAGCGCGAATACCGGCCCCGCGTTTGAGCGGTTCAGCTTGCGAAGCCTTTTCCTTGGTACTTTTGTACGGTACTTTCTTCCCATTTTAATTGAGACGTCCTTGCGTTATTTGTTCCATTATAACATATAGTGGCGAATTCCAAAATAAAAAGCCCATAAAATAACCTGCTTACGCAGCTATGGGGCGGGCGGCTCAGAATACGCTCCCTGGACGTATATATGAAAACACCCTGTCGTGGTAGGAAAGCTCCGGAACAAGCCGGCCATCCCTGTATAGCTTTCTGATCTCGAATGGGAGCATCCATCTCGCGTCCACTGCCTCCTCGTTGTTAAGCGTCAATGAGGAAATGTCCGTCTCCTCAACGAACAGCCACGCGTCAATTACGGCGTCATGCCCAAACATTGAGGCGATTAGGGCGCCTTTTTCCCTGTCAAGGTTCAGGCCTATGGTCTCGCTTGCCAGGCGAACCGCGCCGGATTCACTGCTCTCGCCTGGGCTTACAGGACCTGTTATACACTCCCAGCAGAGGGAGAACGGCCTGCACGGATGCCTCTTGAGCATCAGATACTCTCCGGCCCGGTTTTTTATCCATACGTTTATTACGAGCTTGCCAAAGCCCCTCGCCGCTGCGCGCCTGTTGCCGGTACCCCCGCCGGAGCCGTTTGGAGCGTCCATTTCGTTTCCCCTCCGTCAATCGTTTTTCATTTGACTTCAGTATAATATAAAATTGGTTATGTTCTCAAATATATCGGCCGAATTTATGTTAATTTATGATGAATACAGTCTGCATAAATGAATATTATATATTTATAAAATTATTTCCATTTTTTTCTAATTACGCTATAATATGTTGATTTTACATATAAGGAGTTAATAACGGCATGTCTGCTTTTGGTGATAAACTCAGATTATACATTGGTAAAAGCGGTGAAAGCGTTTACCAGCTCGCAAAGCGGTCGGGCGTTGAGCGCACGTCCATACACAAGGCCATGTCGGGTTCAAGAATACTGAATCAGGACGGCTTTGACAGGCTTATAGAGCTGCTTAAGCTCACACCGGCCGAAAAGCAGGATTTGGCCGACAGCTATGAGATTGCCAAACAGGGGGAAGACGTGTATCACCGCCGCCGCAAAATAGCCGCAATGCTAAACAGCCTGGCCGCGCTGCCCTCAAGAGAGTTTAATACCCCTGTGGCCGGATTCAAGGTGGATATGGGCAGCCGATCCTTTGGCCAGATAGAGCTGATAAGGGGAAAGTATGAAATCTATAACCTGATGCGTACGGCGGTGCTCGAGGAGATATCGGATCAGGACGCGCCCACGGTGTGTACAAATATACGGTTCAGCGACCAGTTTATGGCTGACACGACCTCGCTGATCTATATGTCCACGGGCGGAAAGCTTACTATTAAGCACATACTCAGGTTCGCCCGCCACAGCGATTTTGCTTCGGGCAACTATAATATGGACAGGCTTTCGGAGGTGCTTCCTATGGTTCTGTATGTGGGCGACGGATATAAGCCTTACTATTTTTATGGCGATTATGACAGCGCAAACGACATTACGCTGCTGGCGCCGTATTACATAATAACCCGGAAGCGGGTTATAACCGTATCCGCCGACTATCAGAGGGCGGCCGCGTTCAGCAATCCTGAAATTGTACGTCTCTGCCAGGAATCCTTCGATATGTCGATTAAACGCTGCCAGCCGCTGATAAGTTGCCTCAGCAATTCCATCGAAGCCATAAACTATCAAAAGGAGTACGAGTCGTGCATAAACCAGCCTGTATATAAGTTTGAGGCACTCCCATGCCTTGCCATGTTTTTCAGCTCTCCGCTGATAAACAGGAAGATACGCCCCGACGCGCCAAACAGAGAAGAGCTTGTGCGCTCCATGTGCACGCGCTGCGAAGCCATACGCGCCGTGCCCAGCATGAACATCATGTTCTTTTCCGAATATGGCATAAATTATTTTACCGATACCGGAATGCTTTTTGACGTTCCCCCCGATATCGTCCTTCCCTTTACGGCTCAGGAGCGGCTTAAGCTGCTACAAGAGCTGAAAAGATCGGTTGACTGCGGCAATAATAAGGCGGTAGCCGTTAATCCCGAACGGCTCAACATCTCAAACAGGATATCAATCTCTTGCTGTGAAACTGGAGGGATCCTGTTTTCAGGCTACAATGGGGAAAGCGGCAGCTACGTGATCCTTCTTCTCAAAGAGGAGGGTATCGTCAAGTCCATAAGCGATTTTATGGCTTACCTGCCTCAGAGCGATCTTGTGCTCAACCCTCACCAGAGCGCCGCGATAATTGACGAGTGCATTAAAAGGCTTAAATCAATGCTATAGCTTGCGGGTTTAAAAAACTCAAATATTTAAAAGGTCCCGCAATCCCCCATTGCGAAACCTTTTGAACGCCAATGCGCCAGCTGCGCACGCGAAGCTGTAAAAGTGATACAACTGATATCAAACCCAAGCTGACGCAAAAGGTCCGCTCCGCGTGCACATGTAAACGCATTAGCAGTTCTGTAAGCAGCTACCGCATTATTTTATAGAACCGCGGCAGCTCTAACAATATGTGCCTAAAATTGTGGCGCAGGTTCTGATATGCGGAGCTGGGAAGCGTATGTCCGCTTCCCAGCTCCGCAATATATGGAGGTTTGTTATGGCGCCCTCAGTTGACAAAGGGCCACACGTCCCCGCCAGGACGACGTCTCATTCCTTCCGCTCGGCCGGCCGGACTCTCCAGCTGTTACGCGGTTAACTTACGCGGGAGTCAAATTATGATTCCGCTTGCATTTATGATGGCCCCGCGGACCGATACGGCGCGCCTCACGCGGTAAAACTGTGTGCGCCTTTGTCAACTGAGGGTAAGGGCATGGTTATTGTTTTCAAATGGCGCTCTGGATTTCAGGCCGGGGGCTTTTTTCCCGCTCGGCGTCCATGATAAGCTTGTCCCCGACAAGGGCTATGAATTCTCCGTTTGTTGGCTTGTCATTCTTTGAGTAGATGTTGTATCCAAAGAGCTGATTGATGTTTTCGATCTTGCCTCGTGTCCATGCCACTTCGATTGCGTGACGTATTGCGCGTTCCACCTTGGACGGGGATGTGTTGAACCGTTTCGCGATCCCTGGATACAGCTCCTTCGTTATCCTATTGATAATCTCAGGCGTATAGTAAACCATCCTTATCGCTTCCCTCAGATAGTGGTAACCCTTTATGTGGGCGGGAATGCCTATCGTAAGGAATACCGACGTTATCTTTTCATCCAGCGTGCGCGGAGCGGAGCTAAGGGAGCAGACCTGGGATTTTCCCGCATAGGAGTTTTCAAGCAGGTCCGTCATCCTCTTGTACAGCGTTTCAGGTTCAACCGGCTTTACCATGAAGTATTTTGCTCCAAGTATGCAGGCCCGCCTCACCATATCCTCCTGGCGCATTGCGCTTATCATAATTACCATTGGAGGAACCTCTACCAACCCCAGATTAAGCTGCTCCAGCACGCCGAACCCGTCCACACGCGGCATTATCAGTTCCGTTATCAGCGCGTCATACCGGTTTGAACGCAGGGCGTTCAGCGCTTCAAAGCCGTCAATGACGCAGTCAACCTGCTGAATACACTCCTGGGCCGTCAAATAGTCCCTCAGTTGTGTCTGAAAATGAGTATTGCTGTCTGCGATTAGAATACGGTATTTTTTCATGTTCATTTCCTCCTAAGTATTTTTGTAATCCGCCGTAAAACAGGGGATCAATCTGAGGTTTTTAAGGCTTTTTTGTTCCTCGTATGTATTGTATAACAATAAAATTTGCGGCGCTATGTCCTTTAATACAAATTAACAAGTGAATGTATCGTATATTTCACGATTATGCACGAATAATGATACGGCTAAAAAAGCCCGTTTTTCGCGTTGCCCGAAATACCTGAAAAGTCCTTTTAAATGGCCATTTTTCGTGATTTCTTATAGATAGCGCTTGCCAAAAGGGATATATAGTCGTATAATTATAACGGCTTCGGGGCGGGGTGAGATTCCCCACCGGCGGTGATGCGGCATCATGCCGACGAGCCCGCAAGCGACAGTTTGTATACATTTATGCATGCTGCCGCCGAGCCGGTTAGAATCCGGCGCCGACGGTTGCGGCGACGCTTTTGCGAACCGTTTGTAACGCATATTGTTTGTTTCTAAATGCCTGTTTTTTCGCATTTAAATGTGAAACAAATAATCAACGGCAGATTCCTGGCGGTATTTGCGTTAACAGGCGCTTCGTGCAGCTGTATATTGCTGCTAAAGTCCGGATGGGAGAGGCGTTAAGCTTTTTTTGCGCTCCGAATTATGTAATGCGGGGCTTTTTTGTTCCCGTTATTCAGCCCCTCTGCCAAGCGGTGCGCAACAGCGGATTAAGCCGCTATGGATAGAGGGCAAAAATCGATGGGAGGTTCTATAATGAGGTCCACACGCGTAATTCGACTGGTTAAGATGTCCCTGCTTGCAGCGCTCAGCATAGTGCTGGTGTTTGTAAGCCACTTCTCAATTTTTCCTTCGGCGCCGTTTCTGGAATACGATATGGCCGATATACCCATATTGATCGGCACATTCATGTTCGGTCCGTGGCATGGCCTGATCCTGACGGCAGCCGTAAGCCTGCTTCAATGGCTTCTGATATCCCCGCAGAGCGGGTGGGTAGGCGCGGTAATGCATCTGTTTGCGACAGGCGCTTTCGCAATCGTAGCCGGCCTGATATATCAGCGGCGGCATACCATAAAGGGGGCGGTAATCGCGCTTTTATGCGGCTCACTGGCAATGATAATAGCCATGATACCCATGAATATCTTTATATCGCCGTTCTTTGTAATGCTTATGATGGGCTATGAATCCTACAGCGAGGCCCAGTCGTTCTATGTTGATAACTTCCTGCTCATAAGCTTTGCCTTTAATATCATCAAGGCGCTGGGCAATGCGCTATTGACGTTTCTGCTTTATAAATCCGCCGGCAAGGCGCTTAACCTGATAGGCCGCGACAAAACGCCCGTTTGACGCGGCCGCGTTTAGGGCAATGGCGGGGGCGGGCTTTTCTCCGCCTCCGCAGGCGGATGTGCGGCGGTAAAACGTGCGGCGGGCTTGGAGAGCGGTATAAGGATACAATAAACCGCGCTAATATCCGGATGAGGGGAATTGGACATGCATAAAACCCTGTATATTACTGATTTGGATGGAACGCTGCTCAACAGCGATAAACAGATATCGCGCTTTACCGCCAGCACCTTAAGCGCCCTGATCGATGCCGGTATGCTTTTTTCATACGCAACGGCGCGCTCGAATGCTACATCGTCAAAGCTAACCGGCGGTATTTGCGCTAAAATGCCCGTAGTCATATACAACGGAGCGTTTATTCTTGATAACGCTTCCGGCAGGATGCTGCTAGCAAACTATTTCCAGCCGGAGGACTTTAATCATATTTTTGAGCTGCTTCTCGAATATGAAGTATATCCAATAATTTATTCCCATAACAATGAAACCGAACGGTTTTCCTACCTTTTTAGCAAGGTAAACGCGGGTACCAGGGAATTCCTGGACATGCGCAGGGGGGATGCGCGGAACAATCCCGTAAGCAGTATAGATGATTTGCGCGACGGCATGCCATTTTATATTACCTGTATTGACGAAGCGGAGAAGCTGTATCCCATTTATAAAGCATTGAACCTCAGTTTCTCAAGAGTGTATCATAAGGACATATACACAAAAAGGCAATGGCTCGAAATAATGCCGCCCTCTGTTAATAAGGCAAGTGCGGTCCTTAAACTGAAAGAACTGCTTGGGTGCGGCAGGATAGTTTCGTTTGGCGACGGGATAAACGATATACCGATGTTTAAAATCTCGGATGAGCGCTATGCCGTTAAAAATGCGGCAGCCGAATTAAAGGCAATAGCTACTGATATTATTGATAGCAACGACTGCGACGGAGTGGCAAAATGGCTGCTGCGCAATACAGGGCTGTAATCCCGGCAATACCATAAAAAAGATAAATAATATCTGTTTATATATAATTATGTCTTAATTGTGAACATCTCTTGTTAATGCGGTGGCGCTTGGCAGCTAATGAAACTTTTATGTTAAAATTAAATGACCATCTTTAAATATAGGAGGGCATTTTATGTATACGGCAAAGCTTGCCAGGAGCGGAATGAAAGGACGAAAGCGGGACACCCGCATACTGCTTATCGTGCTGACGCTGTCGTTTATTTTCACCACAATATCCACCATACTCATATCGAGCATGGAATATACCGACGAGTTCCAAAAAAAGCAGATCTATGCCGAGTGGCAGGCGGCGCTGTTTAACGCCGACGAACAGGCGGCCGAAACGATCCGGTCCAACTTTGATACCGTTGGCGTGTCGCGCATTATAGGCCAGAACCAGTCGTTTGGCATAGTCGGCACGATGGACGAGGACTTCAAGGAGCTTGCCAACCTGTCGCTGGTCGAGGGCCGGTATCCGGAAGCCCCGGGAGAGGTTCTCCTTGAGACCAATCAGATAGGCGGCGCCACAGGTTCGCTGGGCGTGGGCGACAGTCTTCTCTCAATATTTAAGCTGACAGACGACTCCAATGACAATACTTCTTTAGAATATATAGAGGTTCCAGGCGCCTATAACGAGATAGTTAATGAGATGCAGGAAAAGCTGGATTCCGGCTATTACGACGACATAATATGGGAACACGCACAGCGCCAAGGATTTGAGTTTAGCCGCGATTCCTATAAATACAAGGAATTTTATAATGAAATGTTATCATGGCATTACAAAGTTCAAAAGGAAATGGCCACGGACAGGAAGATGCACAATAAGGGCAACGTGGTTATCACCGTTGACACGCAATATATATATTATAGCTGCGAGCTTGACTATCTTCTTGACCCCTCGTCCTATCAAAAGGATATAAAGGAAAGGGGCGTGGTTTGCGACCAGAAATATCAGCTGAGCATGAATCTTACCGTTGTGGGCATAGTTGAAACCTTCTCGGACAGATGGGATACGGGCGTGCAGTACATGCCGGTATCGTTTGTAACCGAAGAAACGGCGGACCAGCTGCTAAACGCCTTTAATGAGTTAAAGGCGGAGGATCCAAATTCGGCGGGATTTGATTACGTACAGAATACCAACTTATTCATAAAATCCGATTCAATGGACGCGCTTACCACATACAATACGCTTAAGGAAAGCGTGCGTGAGATCTATAGGTCCCGCGAGGACTCCCCGGAGCTATGGATGGAGATCGATCATATCGACGGAAAGGCGTTGATAAAAAAGGATTTATACGATTCGGAAAAACACATGTTAGATACCAATTACTATGATGGTTTCGATATGCTCATTTCGGATACTTTGCTTGACCTGGAAGCTGACGGCATTACGTACGAAAATATGGTTTTTAAAACTACGGAGTATGTAAACCTTGATCCGGGCAACGACGAAGGCGCACATGCCATATATCTTAAGTGGCCCTCAGAAATTTATACTAACCCTGAAATGGTGGCTCCGGCTCCCACCACAGCCGAGGAGATCAATGATAAGGAACTATGGACGGTGTTTGATCACCTGGGCCAGATGTACATAGTGGAATCAAGGCATTTTTTTGAAGAAGACTATGTAAAGGATTGCAGCTATTATAACGATCCGTCCCTGTCCACGGATTACGTATACGACGAGGGTAAGTTTAAAACCGCGCTTCTGACCCCTGAGGATTATGAACGGTATGTGGCCAAACCCCTTTTGCAGGCTGCCGACCAGTTCTCCGCAACATTGAATATAACCCGGCCTCCGGAGCGGTTTTATCCTGGGAAGGCCAGCGAGAGCCTTGGCTGGATGGATGAGGATCCATATGAAAACGACATGCACGAGCTTAGGCTTAACAGGTTTGCAAACCCCAAGGACGCTGTAGAATCCACCATGGCGCTCGCGGTTCAGGGCATCATATTCGTAACCACCGTTTGCGCCGTGCTTCAGATTTTCCTCACTCAGATCAAGCGCAGGCGCAGAAGGCTTGCGGTTATGAAGTGCGTTGGCGCGACAAACGGCCAGGTTGGCAGCATGCTGACATGGGAAGGCATATACCTGCTTATGATCTCGCTGCCGCTGGGCGCGGCGTTGGGCTTTGGGCTGTCCTACGGGGGAATGATGCTCATGGGATCGATCGAGGGATCAAGGACGCTCATGTTCTTCGTCGACTGGGAAAGCCTGGCGATAGGTTTCGCGCTGGGCATAGCCGCCCTGTTCTCGGGAATGCTGGCGCCTATGATCATGGCAATAAGAACGCCTTTGCGCGGCGATCTCGGCTCGTCCGGTAAAAAGAAGCCGGTGAAGCAGAGGTTGAAGGCCGGGTCTACCGGCGCCCGTCAGACATTCGCGTCCATATCGCGCAGGCACGCGCAGGCTAACCGCAGCCGCGTAACGCTGTCCTTTGCGCTGTCAACGTTTATTATAACCATCATTCTCATAACGCTGTTCCTGAATTACAGGGCGTTTAGCGACTATAACGACAAGGTTATTGAGGCAAATAAACCCGAATACCTGGTCGCGGCCCCATACGGGCTGTCTGCAAAGGGCGTTGAAAGCGCGCTGGAAAAGCTGGATGAAGTGGATGGCCTCAAATCAATCTACACATATAAGGTTATAGAGGACGTCAACACTCTGCATACCGCCCTCAATGAAAACAGCGGGGATGTAAGCCCTATAATCAAAAAACTGGCCGAATCCATTCCGGATTCAATGCACCATGCGTTCTTCTCAGACGGAGCTTCTCGAACGCTATATGTTTCTGGGGAAGAGGGGACGGAAGAAGTAACGGTTGACGGTCCTGAGCAGGGAAGCTTCATTACCACAGCCTATGGGATTGATGTGGAAATGCCGATTTATGAGCGGTTAACCGGTTCGCTGACCGAGGGCCAGCTGGATAAGGCGGCTTTCCAGAAGGGCGAAGAGGTAATACTGATGGTACCCATGTATAAGCAAGGCAAAGGCGGAGGAAGCATACCCGATAACCTTTATAAGCTGCCGCCGCAGCAGCAGGCGGGCGCGGCGCTGAGAAGCGCCAGGGATATGGCCCTGTCGCTGTCAAATGGGACGTCGCGGTATTATGAGGCCGATACATCCGTTAAGGTAGGCGATACGCTTACGCTGTATGGCAAGAACATAAGCATCCCCATGGACTTTGGAACTGTGACAACCCAACAGACCAACACAGAGGTAAAGGTGGCCGGAATAATCCGCTATTTCCCGGGTGAGGAGATATGGCCGTTTTCCGCCAGCGATTCCCTATACACCGTTATTGGCAGCTATGGCATGATAACCGACGTAAATCCGGATTCAAACAACAAGCTCATGAGGGTTAACAGAAGCTATATGCTGTCGATGAATACATTATATTTTGGAAACGCCCGGGGACGTACCGAGTTTTATATCAGTGCCGAGGATGGGGCTACCAGGAACAACACGGACCTGCCCCTCCTAAGGATGGCAAAGGAGCTTAATTTCGCCTATGAAAACTACCGTGAAAGCAACTCGGCGCTGTTCTCAGAGGCCATCAACAATGCGCTTATCGTAGGCCTTCTGGGTTTCGCGGCGGCCATGATCGCGCTGGTGATACTGGCAAACACCGTATCGTCGGCCATTGATCAGGAGCGTAAGCGTTTTGGAATACTTCAGTCCATAGGCGTGGAGGAAAAGACGTTTAAGAAGCAGCAGTATATGACCGGCCTCAAGCATGGACTCCTGTCGCTTGCGATAGCAAACGCGGTAATGCTTATAGTCCTTTTCGTCTTCTCGTTGATAAACAACGCCTGGCTTGACATGGGGTTCATGGATTATGTGAAGGACATGGTGTTTATCACCATGTCGAGATACCCATGGGCGATTCACTTCGCGCTGTGCGGGGCTTACCTCATCGTATCGCTTCTGATACACAGGATTCCCGTCAGGAACGTGCTTAAATACAGCCCCGTAGAAAATATACGGAGCTAACCCACGGCACATACATGGATTTACAGCCAGATTGAGACCGCCCCTAAACCGCTTTCATGGTTTAGGGGCGGTCTCCTAGACTGTCAAAAAGCGTGCGCAAGGTGTAATTTTGGCCGTACACGCCGCCCAAAATTACGGATTTTAATATTTGCCTCCGGCGGCTTAGAACCTTTTTTGCAAAAAAGGTTCTAAGAACTCCAAAAAATGCACAGGGGATAATATAAACTTAGGAGTATCACCCCAATCTTACAATCCATCAAAAATCAGCGGCATGTACGGTGATTTTTGATACCTTGAGAGCAAAAGCCAGCCTGATAGTTGCTTGCAACTGAAGGCTGGCTTTTGCGGGTTAAACTCACTAAGCGCTGAACAGCGCTTAGCGAAAGGCCTATGGCCTTATTTGCGGGTTAAACTCACATAGTGCTGTACAGCACTATGTGAGAGGCCTTTTTTACCGCTGGTTTTCGAGCTGTTATAGACATATGGCAAACCTGTCCAAACTTGCCTTGAATAAAGGATGTTAATGGGATATAATAATCGTGTGACAGGAGGTGGATTATATGCCACTGGATGAAACCAGAAAGACGGCGCAGTTTAAGGTTCAAAAGGAAAAACGCACGGCAAGGGAGATATTGCTGAGCGTTTACGCGTCCATGCATGAAAAGGGGTACGACGCGGTTAATCAAATCGTGGGCTACCTTATTTGTGGCGACCCAACCTACATCACCAGCTATAACAACGCGAGATATTTGATAAGGATGCTTGAAAGGGACGAGCTCATCGAAGAACTCGTCAGGTCCTATATAGAAAATAACGCAAAGCCGGCGGCGGACAAGCCCAACGGCATGGATTGATCCTTTGAAATACAATACTCTTGGAAGGTCGGGAATAAGGGTATCCAAGCTGTGTTTTGGAACGCTTACCATGGGTCCGCTTCAAAAATCAATGTCTGTAAAAGAAGGCGTAAAATTATTGGAACGGGCTTTTTCACATGGCGTAAACTTTGTGGATACGGCGGAAATATACGGCACCTATCCGTATATAAAAGAAGCGCTTGCGATAAAGCCGGATACCGTAATATGTACAAAATCGTATGTGTATGACAGGGATACCGCAGATAAAAGCCTTCGTGCGGCGTTCAGCGGGATTGGACGCGATTATATAGACATATTTCTCCTTCATGAGCAGGAGAGCGGCCATACGATACGCGGACATATGGAAGCTGTCAAATATTTGCTCACAATGAAGGATAAGGGGTATATAGGGGCGGTTGGGCTGTCAACCCACTATATAGCATGTATGAAAGCGGCGCTTATGTATGACGAGCTTGAGGTGCTGTTTCCCCTTATAAACAAGACGGGAGTGGGAATTGCCGATGGGTCGTCCGAGGCCATGTTAAAGCAGATAAGAGCGGCTCATGACTTGGGCAGGGGTGTTTTTGCTATGAAACCGCTTGGCGGGGGACACCTTATACCGGACAGGGCGGCGGCGCTTGAATTCATATTGGGACTAGATTGCGTAGATTCGGTTGCCATTGGCATGCAAAGCATAGCGGAGGTAGACTATAACTGCACTGTATTTTCAGGAGACGTACCCGACCAAAAGACTGCCGAAGAAACCCAAAAGGCGCCCCGAAGGCTGCTGATTCATGATTGGTGCGAGGGGTGCGGAGCATGCGTAGGCATATGCAAAAACGGTGCGCTGGCGCTTGTTCACGGGAAAGCTGTTGTAAACCATGAAAAATGCGCGCTATGCGGATATTGTGCGCGGGTATGTCCCCAATTTTGTATAAAGGTAGTATGATGAGGTATTGATAATGAAACGAGTTCTTGCATTGGATGTAGGCGATAAAAGAATTGGCATCGCCATCAGCGATCCGCTGGGCTTTACTGCGCAGGGGCTTATGACCTATAATCGCTGCGGCGATCCTGTAGAGGACGCGGCGTATATTCGCGGCATAGCGGAACGCTATGCTCCTGTAAAGCTTTTGTTTGGCATGCCAAGGAACATGGATGGCAGCTATGGCGGCGCGGCTGAGAAGGTGAAAAGTTTTTCAGCTCTGGTTATGGAAGGCCTTGACGTGGAATGCGACTTTTATGACGAGCGTTTGACTACGGTAACGGCGGAAAAGGTGCTCTATGACGCGCGTATGGACTGGAAAAAGCGCCGTAAGGTTGTTGATAAGCTGGCAGCAGTTGTTATACTCCAGGGATACCTGGATTCAGGAAAAGCAAATTAATTGGGAGAGGGATAATATATGACTGTGGATATGGATTTTGTAACCTTAATTAACGACGAAGGAAAAGAGGAGCGTTTTGAACATGTGCTGACGTTTGAATATGAGAAGGAAAGGTACACTGCGCTTGTGCCAGAGGGGCAGGCTGAATGCGAGGAAGCGGAGGTAATCATACTTCATGTTGTAAAAGATGAAGCGGATAACGATATTTATGTTACCGTAGATAACGAGGTTCTGCTTGAAGAGGTTTTCGATGAATTCCTGTCGCTGATGGATGAAATAGAGGGAGAGGAAGAATAACAATAAAGCTGTTATCCCCAAAAATAACGTATTATATGTATAATTCGCAACCATTTTATGGAATATACGTTATATCAATATGAGTGGTTCTACGCTTTTGGGGGTAACGCATCATGATTACAAAAGGTAAAAAGGCTTTGCTGGCCGCCCTACTGTTCGCCCTTCTGCTTATATCCTTTGCACTGGGAGCTATAAGCGGCATGTCGTCAAGGAAGACGGGAAACGGAACTGATATAGAATTTTATACGGATAGCAGTTCATATCCAAACGGCGCGGAATCTATAACGCTCATAGTCAGCAATCGGTCCGGAGCCTCGTTTAAATACGATAAAAAATTTGAATTGGAAAGGCTTTCCGGGGACAGATGGGGGGACATTGAGTTTAATGATGTAGGATTTGTGGATTACGCTGCGGATTCAGTATTGCACCCCCTTTCCACATGCGAATGGAATTTAGAAATAGGATCTATGGCCGGCGGACTTGGGTCGGGAAAGTACAGAATAAAGAAGCTCTTTTTTGACCCGCATGATGAATCCCGAGTGCTTGAGAGAATTGCGGAGTTCTCAATAGCTATGCCTTAACCATTTTGGCGGGATAAATGGGCGGTTAGATTTGACAGGGCTAATAAGCCGCGCGCTTTTCAGGGACTGGTGCAAACTATAACAATCCATACTAATTCGAGGTTTAATATGACAAATTTTAGTCTATTTACTTAATTGCTATAAGTTTTGCCCTTTTTTTACTTGCATGCAAACCCAACCTATGCTATAATTCCAAAGTTAAAACGCACTTGCGGTGATCTGCAAAAGGTTGCCCGCCTCACGGTGGGTTTTCTGCTGATATGAAACGCAAGGTGGAAAAAACAAGGAGGAATTAAAATGTCAGTAATTTCAATGAAGCAGCTCCTCGAAGCGGGAGTTCATTTTGGTCATCAGACGCGCCGTTGGAATCCGAAGATGAAGGAATACATCTTTACGGAACGCAATGGTATCTATATCATTGACCTTCAAAAGACCGTTAAGAAGATCGACACCGCTTACTCGTTTGTTCAAGAGGTTTCGGCAAACGGCGGCAACGTATTGTTCGTTGGAACCAAGAAGCAGGCTCAGGAATCAATAGAGCAGGAAGCGAAGCGCTGCGGCATGTATTATGTAAACCAGCGTTGGCTTGGCGGTATGCTTACCAACTTTAAAACAATCCAGACCAGGATTGCCAAGCTTCGTAGAATTGAACAGATGGAGGAGAACGGAGATTTTGACCTGCTGCCCAAAAAGGAAGTAATTAAGCTTAAAGCGGAGCAGGAAAAACTGGAAAGGAACCTTGGCGGTATCAAGGATATGAAGCAGCTCCCAAGCGTAATGTTCGTGGTTGACCCCCGCAAGGAGCATATAGCCGTGCTGGAGGCGATTGCGCTTAAGATACCGATTGTTGCCATAGTCGATACCAACTGCGATCCTGACGAAATTGATTATGTAATTCCAGGAAACGACGATGCTATTAGGGCTGTAAAGCTGATTGCCGGCAAGATCGCGGACGCGGTGCTTGAGGGCAAACAGGGAGAACAGTTTGAGACGGACGACGAGGTTCAGAAAGAGCCCAGTGATGAAGTTGAAGCACCCGATGATTTTTAATTAATAATAAACTGATAGCCGGAGGGCTTCGACCCTCCGGCATTGTCCTAAAAATTAAGGAGGTATGAATAATGGCGGAATTTTCAGCAAAAGACGTAATGACCCTGCGCGAGATGAGCGGAGCAGGAATGATGGACTGTAAAAAAGCTCTTTTAGAGTGTGAAGGCAATATGGAAAGGGCCATGGATTACTTAAGGGAGAAGAGCCTTGCGGCCAGTGCCAAAAAGGCTGCCAGGATAGCCGCCGAGGGAATAGTAGACTCCTATGTGCATATGGGAGGAAAGATTGGCGTTTTGGTTGAAGTCAACTGTGAAACGGATTTTGTAGCAAAGACCGACGACTTTAAGACCTTGGTCCATGATATTGCGATGCATATTGCGGCGGCTAAGCCAACATGTGTTTCAAAGGAAGAAGTAAACCAGGAAGATATTGAAAAAGAAAAGGAAATACTTCGCGCACAGGCCATGAACGAGCCCAAGCCCAAACCTGAGCATATAATTGAAAAGATGGTCGAAGGCCGTATAGAGAAATATTACAAGGAAGTCTGCCTGCTGGAGCAGCCGTTTGTAAAGGATCCGGATAAGACCGTAGGCCAGCTTATAAACGAGTCGGTTGCCAAAATCGGCGAGAAGATAAGCGTTCGCAGATTCGTTCGCTATGAGATGGGCGAAGGCCTGCAAAAGCGTGAGGACAACTTCGCTGAGGAAGTTATGAGCCAGAT
>OHTD01000712.1_pt1 | contig 17177 bp, 17 predicted proteins | sample 1578871 | NCBI WGS metagenome assembly OHTD01 (sample SAMEA3879574, study PRJEB24766) | human gut metagenome | biome: human-associated habitat; feature: feces | place: USA | collected 1985/1987 | reverse complement strand
GCATCCGAAACGCCATATTCATTATTTGAAATAACTTTCTTACGGGTTTTGCAATCTTATTTTAGATTATCGCATAATCATATGAACTTTATTTTATGGGCTGTTTAATAGTCACTGTCACTTGTTCCGCCTTGTTGGACGGATTGTATAGCAGATGGCTACACGACTCCATACATACCACGCATCCGCATAGCAGAATCCATACTGCAATAATCGTTATTTTGCTTTTTTTCTGTTTCATACTTGTCAATGATTAAAGAATAAACCTTTCAGGATTTGCTGGAACATCCCACCAAAATCAGCGTTTATTTCGCTGCCGTTATGCTTATACGACGGACGTATAATCGGCACAGTCCATTGCTGGTGGAACAAGTTGTTTCCATAACGTCTCATGCCCACATCCATTGACCATCGTTCTGCCAAATCAAAAGACAGATAACCGCCATAATGATAGCCGTCTAAACACCTCTTCGGTTTCATATCCAACAGATAGTATGTACCAAAGAGATGAAGCGATGTTTTGGGATAGAATTTATAGGAAACATCGGCTCCCATTCCGAATGTATTGCTACTCGAACGGGGAATACTCAGTTTGTGCGCATATAGGCTTATGCCCAATTTCCATCTCTCGTTTGGAGAATATGCCGTTTTAACTTCAGCATAGTTCGATACGCCAACTCCTATGATATTTTCCTGTCTGCCACGTCCCCAAACATCTATCTTCTCAAACCGATGAATAATCCCGCCGACATTGTATTCGCCTTTATGCAAAGACGAACGGTCAACGGGAAAGCTCTGTGTATAATCAGGACGAAAGTTCAAAAGTGTTTCAGGCATTTTGGGAATGAAATCAAAATGTGGAGACAGAAACGACTTCCCATATTCATAAATCGACAGTTTGGTAGTGTCTATGTTCGTCACGGTCAGTTTTGCACGGCCGAAGAACAGCATAGAATTTTCCTGCCCGTATAATCGGGAGCAAACGGACAACAGTATCATGATGACAAGAGCCACACTGCATGCCGTCAAGTTGATGGCGCAGATTTTTAATTTCTGTTTCCACATATTTTTTCATTTAATTTATATTCAATATACGGCAGTAATGAGACAGCATTCCCTTTGATACCAATGCAATTTGCAGAATAGCTTTGGTTATTCCGACATTATTCTGCAAAACTTACGTAAAAAGCCCAACTGTGTGACGAAGGAAACCTTCAATTATTACTTTGGTTTATACAAGTCTCTTTCATATCCTATTTTTATCTTTACATTCCTGACTGGAGTAAATTGTAACTTCATCTCCATACTGTTATGCGGAAACATAGGAGTAAGTGAAGGCATAACCTTATTAGAACGCTCCATCAAAGAATAACGGATACGGAATAACAAAGACCATCGGTCAATTGGATTGTATTCCATTCCCAAGATGCCACCAAAGTCATTAAACAATTTACGTATCATTGGACTATCATCTAAAAGCCATCGGTTGCCATCCTTGTCTTCTTGTTGTAATATAGAATATTTACCCCAAAACGCTCCTACGCTAAGAGTCAAATGTTTCGTCAACAGATGATGATAGAAAAACTTTACATAAGTAGCCGATCCCCAAAAGGGATAGGTGGTATGACTGCTGATGGTGCGAAATCTCCATAGTCGACCTTCGCACAGATAGTCTGAAGCAAAAGGAAAGTTCGGATTCCCTACAGGACGATTATTCCAAGGAAACAACTGATTGCCAACAATATCGGTTGGCATAAGAAACGGATTGGCAGTAATGATTGCAAAAGACTGTATTGGAACAGAAAAAGCCGTATCTATTTTGTTGTGGGCATTATTCTCAACAATACCAACAGGACGCTCTGTCCTAACGCTTGGCAAGGTATCGATCATTAGGAATTTCCGCTCTGTTTGTGCCAAGGAATAAACATTCCATATAAAGCATCCGATAAAAATCAATTGCTTTCGCATTATATAATCGCTCTACGTTTAGTCTATATTACTTTGCCATGCTAAACCAGCCAAGCTATTACCTCCTTGATGAACAGTCCTTAGCGTCGTTCAGAATGGCAAAGTATAATGATAGTTATTTTTGATCTAAATACATTCTTATAGCACCATTATTTTAAGTTTATATTGATAATATGTGCTTTTCCTATCAGACATTTGGGAACCACATGACCATTAATAACCTCTGTCTGATCTTTACCGTTGGCATCATGTTCAGAAGTAAGATCAGTCCACGTATGAAACTTGCCTGTTAAGGCATTTCCACCAGTAATCTTTCCAAGAATAATATTAAACCCATTTTTCACATTATTATTGAAAATATATCTGGGTAATCGTGGTGCAATAACTTCTTGCCCATATTGTCCTTGTGCTAAATAACTAAAATTGGGACTAAGGAATGAATCGAAATAGTAAGAACGATGTGGATCATTTTTCCAACCATACCACATTTTCTTTTTGGCAGACATTTTAACCCAAAGTCGTCCTCCCCTCATATAAGCATTGAAATATATTTCTTTATTTTTCATCGGTCTGTATGTGGATGTATTTACATCAATAGATTTTGCATTAGCTCTATCTGACAATAATGATTGTGTTGCTTTTGCTATACTTTCCGCTAAATCTTTCCTTATATTTATCCGTTTAATTTCACCGTCAATAACATACATGCCATTTTGGTTTCCGATAAATGTTTCCACATTATCTTCATCCGGCACATAAAGTGACAGATCATTGGCATCAATATTATTGGGTATTAGAATCCCCTCATACTTTTTCTTATATTCTTCGTATGATTGACGGAATTCTCCTTCTGAATTAGCTTTAGTACCAATAGACTCCAATTCATCATCAGCCTCTGCTGCAAGATTATGTAAATTTCTAACTCCAAATTGATTTACTAATTCCAACTTTTCGTTATCCGAGATAGAAGAAAGTTTTTCTTTGAATTCTTGAAAACGACCTTCGCTATCGAAACTTAATGCATACTCTCCATCTCCGACACCTCTTGTCACTAAATTGCCCGTTTGTTGAACGGGAATAAGAACAGCTTTTATAGATGAAGGCTGTTCAACCTTAGAAATTTGCACTTCTTCTTCATTATTACATGCACCAAGCATTGTAACACACATTAAAAAAAATAATTTTTTCATCTTAAATTTTGATTAAATGATTAATATTAAAAATTAACATTGGAGACTAAAACATATAGGCACACGATACAACAAAAGTTCTATTCTTGCAGTCCACACCATTCTTATTTATATTCTTCATACCCCAATCATAACCGATAGAAAGTTGAACGTGGCGAACAATCTCTATCCCAGCACGGAATCCCAGTCCCCAATCGAAGCGATTGAGCATCTTGTCGCTGAAGACATTGTTTGCCGCAGTCCGGGTTGTGACTGCTCCCTCGTCGGGAAAGATGGTTTCTGTGGCCTTCCCGAACAGGCCGATGCTAATATAAGGACCTGCATTGACGAACAGGCTGACATTCCGTCCAGCAGAAAACTTATATCCGATGTGAACAGGAATGTTCAGATAATAAGGAGTAGACTTACTGTTAGAACTGTAGTTTGGTGAGGAATTGCCCGAACCGTTTCCGGCAGAAGGGTTGTAATTAGCGTTGTAATAGTAGCCCGGATTTTCCCAACCATGAGAGGAAAGCATCAGCCCGAAGTCCAGATACAAACCTTTCGCCACCTGCGGAAGTCCAAGCTCCCCCTTTACGCCAGCATGGAAACCGGACTGTGACTGGTAAGCACTCGGAGAACTGAGGTTATAACCTCCTGTCACTCCTACTCTGAAATCCTGCGCCTTTGCCGCCATGTAGAAAGGCAGGATGAAAAGCAATGTCAATAGAATCTTCTTCATAATCGAATTGTTATTTAGTTAATGAATATGTTTCCAATTATCCTTATTTATTCAGTCCCCCGATTGCTCAAACACGAAATACCCATTCCGATATTTGTGGTTGCCGGACATGATGCCTCCGGAGACGACGCGGTCTTTCCCTGTATCATTCGGCTGCGTGGTGAATTGCAGCAAGTCTTCTTTAAGAACGGCATGAAACCAGTTGTTTTGCACTTCCTCGGATAATATATTGGTCATTCCGCCAAACCAATAGAACAAAAGCCATTTCTCGGAGAGGTTTCTCATTTTGTAAGTTCCTCCGTCCCTCGGAATACGGATGCGAAGAGCCGAAGAGTTTTCAATGGTCTCGATTGTCACGTCATTGGAACTCCATTTCATCGGAGGAGCCTCTGATGCTTCGTCCGACAGATTCTTCATCCACTCCGTTTCCGTAATCCGGCATCCCCCCACAACACCGATACCATTTTCCACATTGGAGTAATGGCTCCGTATGGGAGCCAGCCCCTTGTGGCCCAAATCATTGTTCTTGACATCATTCAATGACTTCAGATACCGGAAAAGTTCCTGTGAGAGTTTGTACAGATATACCTTGTACGAGTATTTATAAGTGGTGCCTTCCCACATCGAAATATCATCGGCCGAGTAGGAGATTTTCAAACGCAAGGTATATTCCTTTCCCTTAATCTGCTTGTCGCTCCAGATATAAAGGTTCTGATAGAAATCATTGGAAAGGTCAAATGCGGAGTTTAGTCCGCTCTTGCTATACAGCAGGGGTTCGTCGTCTACCTCCAATTCGAGGTCTGAGAAACTCGTGCGTATGACATGATTGTCCGGCACACTCGTATAAATGCACCTACGTACTATCCGCACTCCATAATAATCCTCCGTATCGGCATTATCCTGAAATGTGATAAGAAACTGCAACTTTGTCTCAATCTCCTGCTTTAGCTTCATATCCATCTTTTTCAGCGGAAAAGACACCGGCAATACCGTCCGGGAGCTTACAGACGGAAGCCCCTGGACAGACACATTTATATCCACCTCATCCGCTTCATGGTATCGACCAAGCACATAGTAGCACTGTACCGGAACAGATGGCGTCGCACTCTCGTTCCAATACACCGGCTGTTCCTTGCCGTTAACCATAAAGTTGACATCGGCATAGGGAATGCCCTTTTGCTGTTCTCCTTTTCGGGAGACAGGCACACTGCGGGACAGCTGTATGAGCGTGGTGTCCTTGCCGGCACCGGGCATACAGTAGAGTACCAGCTTTTCTCCGGCGTTTATATCACCCAACTCGAACTCATAGTTGCACGATGAAAGTATGAACAGGGAGATTATGTATATCAGATTCCTTATTTTCATGTATCTGTCAGAATTTTAATGTGTAACTGAATGACGGAAGTATGGGGAACATCCCCGTCGCTTTCCCCTTGAAACTGCCGTCTGGCATCTCTTGCACCTTGCCGTAAAGGGGATTGATACGGCAATAAGCGTTATAAACGCTGATGTTCCATATCCTTTCATGCCCTCGGTGGGTGGTGCTGCGGAAATTAACACCGAGGTCGAGGCGGTGATATGCCGGAAGCGACACGTTGTTCGGCTGTTCGTATATCCATTCCGAAGCAGACTCGCCACCGATGCCGGGGATGACGGGAGCATTGACCTGTTGTTGCGGCACGGTCATACGGTTCCCTGTATGGTAAGTCCATGAAGCGTATGCCTCTATCCGGGAAGAAAAGTTGTGGCGAACGCTGAGGTTTAATTTATGACGATTGTCAAATTTATCGGGATACCATCCATTATAGAATGTCGGGAAGTTGCGCTTGCTCCATGACAAGGTATAAGCCGCACTGATGTGTGTCCGGTTATTGCTATAGCTGGTTTCCCATTCCAGCCCGTATGCCTTTCCCTTGCCCTCATGGATTTTTTCTTCCCAGTCATCGGCAGAGGGCGTGAGGCTGTTTCCACCGTTATATTCCACAATGTGATTCATCGTTTTGTAAAATCCCTCCATATTCAACCGGATGCGGAAAGGTAGTTGCAGATACATCCCGACCGCATATTGTCGGGAGCGCATCGGTGCAATCTTTTTGGTGGAAGGTACCCAAAAATCCATCGGCAGATTCAAGTATGTGTTGGAAAGCTGGTGCATGAACTGGCTCATTTCCGTATAGGAAGCCTTGAATGTCACACGGTCGCTGCATTGGTAACGGATGGATGCGCGGGGTTCTATGGAATGATAAGTCTTGCCTGTTATATGGAACAGGGTGTAATGCAGTCCGGCATTCAGCTTCAGACGGTTGCTTAGAGCTATGTCGTCTTCGGCATACAATGAAAATTCCTGTCCGTTATAGGAACCTGAAGCCTCGCGTGACAGGGTGTCTTTCTGGCTGTCAGTCCCGGAATAATCCCATGTGCGTGCGCTTTGAGGACGGAAAAAGTGCATCAGGTAATTTGACCCTATACGCAGGCGGTGCGCAGGATTTGGCCGATAATCGAACTCCATACGGTAGCCAATGTCATCGATGGTGGAGCGGTTATTACGCTCGCTATGGGTTATCCCTGATAATTGTCCTTCATTAAAAACCCTTTCTTCGGAAAGGTAATCGTGACGGGAACGGTTATGGGTATAGACACCCGTGAATATGGAGTACAGTTTCGGGGAGAACTGGTACTTCCAGTTCAGGGAGGCCGTCAGATTGCCCCATTGCAGGTTGAATTTAGTACGGTCTTCTTCCCGGTTGTAGTTCGTGCCGTATTCTTTCTCAAACTGCTTGTTGTTCACTTTCATGATGTCATTGCCCGAATATAAGCTGATGTCTGCACGGCTGCGTTCCGAAAAGCGGTGCGTTATTTTGGCGTTTATGTCATGGAAGGCATAGCGCATATTTATCTTATCGGCCTTTGAACTGTTGCGTATGGCCAATGCCGGTACTGTGATGACATCGAGCCATGTGCGACGCATTGCAATGTTGAACGAGGTCCGGTCTTTCTTTATGGGACCTTCAAATTGGATTCGTCCGTCCAAGAGTCCTATGCTTACCGTACCGTGGTATTCTTTCATGTTTCCATCATTGGTACGTACATCCACGACGGAAGAAAGTCTTCCGCCGTAGCGTGCAGGGAAGCCGCTCTTGTAGAAGTCGATGTTTTTTACAATATCCGTGTTGAATGCGGAAAAAAGCCCTCCCAGATGGTTCACCTGATAAAGAGGTGTGCCGTCCAACAGAAAAAGATTCTCATCGTTACCGCCGCCATGTACATACAGCCCGGAAATGAGTTCGGTGCCTGCCGCCACTCCCGGAAGATTCTGTAATGTCTTTACCACATCCGGCGAACTCATAAGCGCATATCCGGTATTCAGTTCTTTGGAAGTCAATGATACTTTTCCTGTTTGGGTAGTCATCAACGGAGAATTCAAATCAGCGGTCACAACCACTTCTTCCAGTTGATATCCTTCTTTTAGATGAATTTTCAGAGTTGTATCATGCTGAAGAAACACATCTTCCGAGTGTTCGCCACAACCTATGGATGAAAAGCGTATGGCATGATGTCCTTCCGGAAGTGTGATACTGAAAAAACCGTGTTCGTTGCTCAATGTGCCTGTTCCTGTCGTGACGTCCCATACTGTGGCATTTATGACTGTTTCACCATCATGCTGATAGACATAACCGCTCAAAGTGTATTTCTTTTTCCGGCTCAACAGTACATGTTTCCCGTTTACTTCCCACTTTATGTCTGTATTACGGAATAATTCATTCAAAGTGGAGTGCAAGCCCCGTCCTTTTAAGGGTTTGCCGATATAGGGTATATCCAGTTTCAATGAGGCATCATACACGAAATTTACGGCATACTCTTTTTTAACTACCTCCATTTGTTGTCTGACGGTACATGAATGAACCTTATGCTGGGCGTGAAGCGAAAGTGGCAATATAAACAAGGTCAATATAAGGATTGTCAGCCTGATCACTTCGTGACCTCCTTCCTTATCTTTACATCCAGCGATTTTTCTATCATGGAAATAATCTCATCCAAGTTGTCTGTATCGAATTCTGCTGTAAGTGTCTTTCCAGTGGAGACACTGGTCAGTTTTACATGGAAGTGTTCGGACAATTCTTTCAGTACTTCAGACAAAGGTGTGTTTTCATAAATGAACTTCCCGGATTTGTCTGCATGATCTTTATCTGAGTTTTTCACCATTATCAGTGGAACATCCGACCCAAAAGGCATAACAGCCTGCATATTCCGGGTAAGTACAATACCATTCTTATTATTTTTAGAAGAGAACAACACCTTGCCTGATAATACATGAACTTCGGTAACGGAACCGTTATTGTTCTCGTTTACTTCGAACTGTGTACCCAGCACTTCTATTTTAGCATATTCTCCTGATACAATAAACGGAGCGTACTGGTTACGGCGCACATCAAAACTAATTCTTCCGCTTATATCAACTTCCCGTTTGTTTTTATTGAACCTGTCCGGCAGGTAACTGAGAGTTGAATTGGGAAATAACGTAACCACTGAACTGTCGGGAAGTGTGAATGTTGTGGCATCAGCATAAGAATATAAGCAAACAGGAGATTCTTTCTCCCACATAAGACAATATGCAGTAAATAGGCATATTGCAACAGAGGCAGCAATCCCAGATACATATCGGAGCCATCTGCGCTCTTTGGCTGGATGCGCCTCCTTGTATCTGCGTAAAGCTTTTCGGGTATCAAAAATTCCCGGAGAATAATACCTCAAAACAAATTGTAATCCTTTTAATTCTTCTTTGTCCATTTTCGATGTTCTTTTTAGCTAAGAGTAAAATCAACCGAAATCCTACTATTCCAAACAAAAAAAATTACCCGAAAAAGAAAAAATAAATTTTCCGGCACTCACCTTTGATAGTCTTAAGAGCCTTGCTGATTTGGTTTTTGACCGTGTTTACGGAGATTCCAAGTTGGTCTGCCACTTCTTCGTATTTCAATCCGTCCCGTTTGCACAGCAGGAAGGCTTCACGACAACGATCAGACAATGAATCTATAGCAGTCCACATTCTTGCTTCCATAAATGACTGTTCTTTGTATTCTGTATCAGTAAGAATTTCCTCAAACTCTGAAATAAAACGATTCCGGTCAATCATGTTTTCTTTTTTCAGGATAAAAAAGCATCTGTTGCGCACCATCATAAACAAATAGGATTTTATATCGGAGACGAAACAACCTTTTTCGGACCGTTCGAGAAAATCAGTCAAACAATCCTGTACGACATCCTCTGCATCCTCTGTTATATGCAGGTAATGAAGTGCATACAGGCACAATAGCCGATAGTATTTCCGATAAATACTATCTATATCTATTTTTTCAAATTTGGTTGATTCAGACTTTATCATAATGGCATTTATAACACAAGGATGCAAAATTATCCGTGTAGTATCAGTCGTAATAGTAAAATCCGACTGAAACGGATAAATTGATATCTGAACCGCCCAAACGGGCGGTTTATTGCACAAAAAACTAATTTCCGAATTGGCATTTCGGCAAACGTAAAGTGTAACACTGTTCGTTTCAACATTCATTTTAATCATTTCGAAAGTGATTTTGTCCGTTTCAGCCGATTTTATCTTATCAAATAAAGAAGCAAATCCCTATCTTTGTGGAATATGAAGTAACTTTGCATCTGATATGACAAAAGAAAATATAAAAATAATGAACTGGCGGAACGGGCTTTTATTATCAGCCGTTTCCTATGTGCTCTACCTCATTATATGGTTAATTCTCGATGATGAAACAACTGACCAATCTCCGGGAATGGCGGCAGTCGATTATATCGTCGATTTTTTATTGTGCATGCTCTTTACCTATATATCTTTGGGATTCTCTTATCTTGTTTTTAGGATTTTGCCTTTCAGGACATCTTATGTGTGGGTGATTGTCTATGCCTCATGTCTTTTGACTCTGAATAATATTGTCGCATTCGGCATGATATCTTTATTCAATTTCTTATGGGATGAAACCGGGAACGGACTTCTTGACGAATTACTCAACATGAAAGGCGCATATACTTTTGCAATGATATCCACCTTCATATCAAGCGTTTATGCCAACGCATTCTACCTTCAATCTTACATCAAGGCACGTGACGAGAAGCAAACACTTGAAATGGCACTGATGAAGGAGAAAGAGATCGCCCTACAGTCACAACTCAACTCCCTGAAACTGCAAATCAATCCGCATTTCATGTTCAACAACTTCAACAATCTGCTGGAATTGATTGAAGAAGATACCGGACTGGCTGGCAAATTCCTAAGCAATCTGTCAAAAGTGTATCGGTACATCATTGCTAATTTGGACAGGAATCTGATTCCTGTTACTGAGGAGATAAAATTCCTTGATTCATACTTGTATCTAATGAAGGTACGTCACGCCGGAGGCGTCATTACGAAAATCAGTCCAGAGGTTAAAGAATGTAAGGGGTTCCTTCCTCCGGCGGTGTTGCAGCTTCTTGTGGAGAATGCAATAAAGCATAATAGCTTTTCAATGGAACATCCGCTGTTTATTGCCATTGCGTTGTCGGATGATTATATCACTGTGCATAATCTTAAATCACCTTTGCTGTCAAAAATGGACTCAACGGGTTTAGGCCATAAAAACATCATAGAACGATACGCATTGCTCTGCGACAAAAAGGTTAAGATAGAGAATGCCGAAAACTTCTATTCGGTAAGTTTGCCAATAATTAAAAACATCATTTCCCATGAAAATACTGATTCTTGAAGATGAACAGCGCAATGCCATGCGCCTCATAAGATTACTAAATGATATTGATGCAACGTTTGTAATTGAAGGTCCATTTACAAGCATAAAAGAGGCGGTCGAATTTTTCCAATCAAGAAAAACAACAGACCTCATACTTGCGGATATCCGTCTTACTGACGGTCTAAGTTTCGAGGCTCTTAAATACGCTCCGGCAACCGTACCCATCATATTCACTACTGCATACGATGAATATGCGGTACAGGCATTCAAGTTCAATAGTTTTGACTATCTTCTGAAGCCTTTGGATGTCGATGAACTTGAAGCAGCCATAAATAAAGCAATCAAAGCAGGTAAAAATTATACCGAAGAGAATTTCCGGCAGCTTTTCGACGCGTTACAAAAGAACCAGTTCCGTTATCGGGAACGTTTCCTGTTACCTTATCGTGACGGATATAAGACAGTACGTGTCTCGGACATCAATCATATTGAGACTGAAAATAAGAATGTGTATCTTCGCCTTAATAACGGTACTTCAGAAGTTGTCAATGTGTCAATGGAAGAACTTGAACAGCAACTCAACCCAGACTGTTTCTTCCGTGCAAACCGACAATATATTATCAACGTAGAGCATGTTTTATTCCTCGGTAATTATTTCGGAGGGAAACTTATTGTCCATTTAAAGGGTTATCCGAAGACAGAAATCCAAGTAAGTAAGGAAAAAGCTCAACGTATTAAGGAATGGCTTGACAGGTAAAGTTATAAAAATGATTATAGTAAAGGTATCAAATTCAAAAAATAGTATTTTACTATGAGGTAATATACAAGTTGTCTATAGTTCGTTATACGTATTTCACATATTCATTTATGAATTTCGGAAACAAAATATTGGTTTTAGCAATTTTGCACATATTGTATCAACAAACTATAATTAACCTATTACAATAACAAAACAGCTTCTATTTGTTCTTATAGCATTTGAAGATTTCCGCTTCCGATATTCCGAGCGTCTTTTTAAGACGCTGTAAAGTTCACTGACATAAACAGTTTGAAAGTGATTCGTTACAGATAATTATCATTGCACAGCAATCTTTTATATTTTTCCAATCCTGAGATAGTATCCCCCATAGATTACATTGCAGATAACAGATTTACGAAAATAAGTCAGTAATAGCCTACCATACTGTTCATGCATAATTTTACATATCCACCCTTCATTAAGAACCTGTTGCCATTATGTTACAAAAATCTATAACTTTTTATATAAAAGTATTTCACTCTTTCCAATAAATTTATTCTGTGATCTTATAAGATTTCTAAAAATACTTCAAAGCCTTTTTAGAAGTATAAATTATAGAAACTGACATATAAAGATTCACCTTATTGCAGCAAATTTAAACAAATAATACAAATGAATGCTTTATTTATACTTAAACCAATATAACATGTTATTTTTAAGTGTAAACAAACAAGAATATTTGCATAATAAATATATAAACCAGTTGGCACAGCCTTCCGAATCTTGTCATATTTCAGTTCTCTTTTCCCCATTATAGCCATTTCCCCTTTTTTATAACCTTGTCATGACTTCACCTTGCCGTAGTTCAGGGTGCGAAGCTACGGGCGGGGCCCCTAAAAATCTGCAAGCCCGCTTCGCGCCCTACGGGTTTTGGCGAAAATTTTTCAATCCGTCCAGCGGGGCGGTTGAAAAATTTTCACCAAAAGCCTTGCATATTTTCTCCCCGTCCGTATCTGCCCCCTGAAACGAGCAAGGTGAGGCCACCGACAAGGCATAAAAAAAAAGTCAATGTTATGAAAAAGAGAACTGAAATACAACAAGATTTGAAACGAGGCTTCGGCTTCGCTCCAACCGGCATAAAATTTTGGATGAAGTGGTCGTTGGTCGGCTTCGTGGTGTACGTGTCGGTGCGTTTCGTGTGTGCCTTTGTCGGTGGTGTGGCGGCCTTTTGGAGCGGTTGGTTGCCCATGTTGGCAGTTTTGGCGGTGGTGGTTTTCCTCATCCGTTCCGTGTGGCGCATCCTTTCCGCTCTCCTTTCCCTTTGCGTGCTCGCTCTTTTCATCCTTGTTCTTTGCGTGATACTCTGAAACGAAATATTAATCATTAAAACAACTCATTATGAACAAAGTACATTTATTGGGAGCTAACAGAAGTTACGACAGAGACGTTCAGACCGTTTCAGTCAATCAAGTGGTAGTATTGGAAGGCTACAGCTATGACAGCTATGTTGTGTATGAAGTAACCCGTGACAAGTGGGGAATAACCTATCATCTTGTCAATTTGGAAACACACGAGTTTCACACTTCCGACCTTATCCGGCCATTATCGGAGAAATTCGGAATAGGCATCTATTACGATGATGCGAACCCCAAGTTTTTGGATCCGTTGGAAACAGCCGCTTTACTAACCAAAGCGAAAGAGAAGAAAGCCGAAGCGGAACGGAAAGCGAAGGAAGCAAGGGAAGAATACGAGCGTATCGCAAAAATCGGTGCGGAACGTTTGCGCCCCCTTATCCCGACAGATGCAAAGGCGGTCATTATCGGCACATTGAGGGTGAACGAATGCGACAGTTATACGGACTATTACGACTATAGTATAGCAAGAACCGTCATTTTAGGCTTTTCCAAACATACACGCAACCTCTTTTCAGAAATGCGCAAGCATGCCGCCAATTTTGAGGAAACGGCCTATTTGGCAGAATATAACGCGGATTACGAACACCGTGAAAATTACAGCATGGGGGACGGCATGTATTTGGGCAGGAACAAGTACAGCGGTTGGACAATTGAGAAAGAGCCTATCTGTGACCTTGAAAAGTTCATAGAACGGTATGCGCATACCGCAGGGGATGAAGCCAACCTTTGCATGAAAGCACCGCAGAGGGAAAACGAAGCACAACAGCCGACAGCAACCGCAGCCCCTTCAACCCTCAGTCTTGAAATCGTGGAATACAGCGAAAAGGCGATTGCCGTATTCGGTGACACCAAGCCGATAAAGGACGTTCTGAAAGACTTGAACGGTTTGTTCCGTGCAAACCTCACTTATAAGGGCGAAAGGCGTGCAGGGTGGATATATTCCAAGAAGCAGGAGCTGAAAGTAAGGGAAGCACTCGCCACGTGCATCCGTGTATGACAGCATGAACGGCAGGGCGGAGCAATCCGCCCACCTATCAATGAACCCATAAAAAAGTAACGACATGAGAACAGAAACAAGAACATACACCCTCTATCGGATAACCGAGTTATCCGAGGAAGCCAAAGAGAAAGCACACACCGAATGGTTGTGTAACCGATATTTTTACGGTTGGACGCACGAGAACCGTCAAACCCTTGATGCCTTTTGCGAACGCTTCGGTATCGTGTGCCGTAATTGGAGATATGATGCATGCAATTACAGCTATGACTACCGCAGTAAGCAGGAAGACTGCATAGACGGGTTAAGCGGTTGGCGGTTGATGGCCTATCTGATAAACCACCATTGGAACGACCTATACACGCCAAAATATTTTTGGAAAGGGACGAAAGGACGAAAAAGCAGGATATTTGTAGATATTTGTTGTCCCCTTACGGGCTATTATATAGATAACGATATTCTTGATCCGATTTATAAGTTCTTGAAATCCCCCACCGGGAATGTCACGTTTGACAACCTTATGAACGAATGTCTCGACAGCTTTTTCCGTGCTTGTCGGGATGATATGGAGAGCACCCAGACTTTGGAATACTTCACGGAAGAAAGCAACGCCAACGGTTGGGAATACCTTTCAGACGGAAAACTATTCAATTAATTATCAATATTTAAAAACTTATCATTATGAAAACGAACAAGAAAGTACAGAAGAACAGCGTGCAGAAATCAGAGAAAGAAAATGCAGTAAAAGTAACCGCTTTGGCAATCATCCCGAAGCCGATAATGTTACTCACACCGCAGGACGTGCCCACGGCTACCGAAGTGACGGCCTCCCTCGGAACGGCAGCCGTTCCCAACGTTACGGAAGAAACACCGCAGCAGGTCACGTTCAAGACACCGCTTGCAACGGCCACAGCCGAAACAGACCTTGACATCACCACCGTACAACCAAGCACGGACAACCACCGCAAGACATTCAATGACGCATCATTGCAGGAACTTGCGGAAAGCATTCGGGAAGTGGGCGTTTTGCAAGCCATTGCGGTACGCCCGCACACGGGAGGCGGTTATGAAATCATATACGGAGAACGCCGTTATCGTGCCTCACTGCTTGCAGGAGCAAAGACGATAAAGGCAACTATCTATAATAATATAACAGATGATGAAGCGGAAGATATGTCACTGAGTGAAAATTTACAACGTGAGCAGGTACGCCCCACCGAAGAAGCGAAAGCATTCAAACGCTTGCTTGAAAAGGGACGGTATGATATTTATTCTTTGGCAGGACGTTTCGGACGGAGCGAGAAGTATATCTATACCCGATTGAAACTGAACGAACTCTATGCGCCTATCGGTGAACTGTTAGACAATGAAACAATCACTATCAGCGTAGCCGAAGAGATAAGCACCTATGAACCCAATATCCAAAAGGACGTATATGAGAACCACCTCAAGACAGACAACAAGGACGATTGGAGCGGTTACACACTCAATCTGTTCAAGAAATATTTTGAGAAATACTACACAACCGACCTTAAGCAATACAAGTTCGACAAGACGGAATGCAAGGCATGCGTACACAACGCAGCCAATTACAACCTCTTTGCCGAGCATAACGGATGCGGACACTGCACAAACCGCAAATGTCTGGAAACCAAGAATGCCGCCCATGTGGCAAAAGAGACGGAGAAACTTTTGAAATCCGATCCGAAGTTGGTTGTCGCACGCCCCTACTACGGAAGCCGTAACGATATGGCACTACAAAAATTGGACAAGAAAGGGCATGAAATCAAGGAACTTGACTACAACGTATCGGCAAGGGAATTTCCAAAAGCCCCCGAAGCACCGAAGAAAGAGCAGTTCACCCAAGCGAAAGAGTACGAACAAGCGGTAGAGACTTTTGAGCGCAGAAACGAGGAATATGCCCGAAAGGTGGAGGAACTTGACCGCATGAAGGAGGAAGGCAGGATAAAGACCTATGTGAAGGTAGGGCAGACGGAACCCGAACTCTGCTACGTGGAGATAAACAGGAAGGAAACCGCCCCCGTCACTATCGGGACATTGCAGGAGAGGGACAAGCGTTTCAGACAGCTTTCTATTGAAAAGACCGTTGCCGACACGAAAAAGATTGTCCGGGAGAACGACTATCCCGAAAGCCCGTTCACGCAGTACGAAGACGGTATGGTTTATTTCGCCATGCTTGCCCAACTTCAAAGGAGACATTTTCCACTTTTCGGCATCAAAGACCAGCCTTTCGCATTGGACGAGAAACAGCGGATGAAAATCGTAGCCAAGCTGACGGACGCACAAAAGACCCTCATCAAACGGGACTTCATCAGTCATTTCCTTTGTGAAAACGGCCACGGAGACAACAACGCATCCAAGCTGTTAAGGGACTTCGCAAACATGCACTTTCCCGACCAGTACGGACTTGCCAAAGCCACCCACGAGGAAGAATATCAGAAACGGCATGAACGTTTGGAAGAAAGGATAAAGGAAATGAAGAAAGCGGAAAAGAAAGCAGCCAAAGAAGCGGAAAAACAGCAGACGGCAGAAAAGACGGAGAAGAAAGTCACCGCCCCGAAAACGGAGAAACCCGAAAGCGGAAAAGCCGCCTGAAGCCGAACAGAAAGCATGTGCCGGAGACAACATCCGGCACATCTTTTTCACCGCCCCCCAAGAGAACAGAGGGCAGGGCCGGACGACCCCACCCACACCGCCACCGTAAAACCTTTAAAATACCGATATATGAAGTATATAAGAACAGCCCCGAATGTGGAATATTCCACCGACAGGGATTTTTTTCTTGAGAATCAGATTGTCTGCATTGTAAGCAGGGAGGGCACGAAGTTTTGCAGTCTGATAGAGAACCGTTTGTTCATGCGTTCCGACAGCCGTCATATCAGCAAGCGGATGCAGCTGCATATCATGTGTGAAATTCACGAGGACATCTGTTGCCTTCGTTATGGCGGTGAACCCGTGGACTGACCTGCCACCCCCCACACCTGAATACTCTTCTGGAAAAAAAGTCGGGCAATCCCTATGCGGTTGCCCGGCTTTTTTCTACTTTTGTACAAGTTGAATTATAAAGGGAAACTTTTGGATTGACTGAAAAAGGAGGTGCCCTTAATAATAATTAGAAATAAAAATATATGGCGAAGTACAAACAAGAGTATATTTTCGGAATCCGGGCTGTTATGGAAGCGATACAGCAGGGGAAAGAAATCGATAAAGTGATGTTGAAGCAAGGTACGCGCGGCGAATTGTTCCAGTCGTTGTTTGCTTTGATCCGGGAAAATAACATTCCTTTCCAATATGTACCGGATGAAGTGTTTAAACCGGTTGCCGACCGCAATCATCAGGGGGTGTTGGCAGAGGTTTCCCCTGTGGCTTATCAGGATCTT
>OHTD01000708.1_pt1 | contig 17234 bp, 10 predicted proteins | sample 1578871 | NCBI WGS metagenome assembly OHTD01 (sample SAMEA3879574, study PRJEB24766) | human gut metagenome | biome: human-associated habitat; feature: feces | place: USA | collected 1985/1987 | reverse complement strand
GATAAAAAAGTAAGAATAAAAATCGAAAAGAAATATTTTATTCGTTTTTTTAATAAATATGAAAACTTACAGTATGATATTGTCTGTTGTGGTTTTAGTTACGATTTGAAAGACAGTAAGCAAGCAAGAAGGGTAATGTGTAAAGAGGACCGTCATCCCGACGCCCCTCTCCGCAAACTTAAAACAACCAACAAAAGAAATAGATAACCTTTATGCAGTGATTATCTAATAAAAAGCAATTCACGATATTTAGGTAATGTCCACATCTGGTTGTCTACGATCAGCTCCAGCTTGTCAATATGATAACGTATCTCTTCCAGCATCGGGGCGATGGTATCGTGATAGGCAATGGCCTTTTCGCGCTCGCTCTCTATTTTGTTCGCCACTTTTCGCGCCTCCACCATGGCATTTACATGCTCGGTGATGAAAATGGTTCGCCGGGCAATCTCTTCGATAAGTTTCATGTTCTCGGCCGACAGTTGGGATGCTTTTTCCGCCGGGAAGAGCTCTTTCATTTTATACACATTGTTTATCAGCTTGCTTTGGTATTCGGTGGCTACGGGGATGATGTGGTTCATCGCCAGGTCGCCCAGCACGCGCGCCTCGATCTGGATTTTCTTTGTGTAAGTTTCCCATTTCACTTCATTGCGCGCCTCCAGCTCCTTGCGGGTCATCACGCCGGTGGATTCGAACATGGCGATGCTCGCGGGCTTCAAGTAGTTGTCGAAAATGAGCGGGCAGCTCGTTTCGCAGTCCAGACCCCGGTGGGCGGCCTCCGCCTTCCATTCGTCCGAGTAGCCGTTGCCGTCAAAACGGACAGGCTTGCACTCCTTGATGTAGCGGCGGATAATTTCGATGATGGCGGAGATTTTCGGTTCACCCTTTTCGATGAGCGCGTCCACGTCCTGCTTGAACCGGGCAAGTTGTTCGGCAACGGCCGCGTTGAGCGCAATCATGGCACTGGCACAGTTTGCCTCCGAGCCTACGGCGCGGAATTCGAAGCGATTGCCGGTGAAGGCGAACGGCGAAGTGCGGTTGCGGTCGGTATTGTCAATCAGCAGTTCGGGAATTTGCGGGATGTCCAGCTTCATTCCCTGTTTGCCTGCCAGTGAGACAAGGTCATCGTTGCCGCTTTCTTCTATATGGTCCAGCACTTGCGTGAGCTGTTTGCCCAGGAAAGAAGAAATGATGGCGGGCGGCGCTTCGTTGGCTCCCAGGCGATGGGCGTTGGTGGCACTCATGATAGAGGCTTTCAGCAAACCGTTGTGGTGGTATACCGCCATCAGGGTGTTGACTATGAAGGTGATGAAGCGCAGATTGTCTTCGGCGGTCTTGCCCGGAGCCATCAGCAGGACGCCGGTGTCTGTACCCAGTGACCAGTTGTTATGCTTCCCCGAGCCGTTGACGCCTTTGAAGGGTTTTTCGTGCAGCAACAGGCGGAAGCCGTGGCTCCGCGCCACCTTGCGCATGAGCGACATGAGAAGCATGTTATGGTCTACCGCCAGGTTGCATTCTTCGAAAATGGGAGCCAGCTCAAATTGGTTGGGAGCCACTTCGTTATGGCGGGTCTTGACGGGTATGCCCAGTTCCAGCGCCTGTATTTCAAGGTCTTTCATAAAGGCAGCCACACGGGTGGGGATGGCTCCGAAGTAATGGTCTTCCAATTGCTGGTTCTTGCTGGCTTCGTGTCCCATCAGGGTGCGCCCGGTCAGCAGCAGGTCGGGACGGGCGGCATACAGTCCTTCGTCTACCAGGAAGTATTCCTGTTCCCAGCCCAGGTAGGCCACCACTTTCTTCACTTCCGGGTTGAAGTAACGGCACACGTCCACGGCGGCTTTGCCCACAGCACTCAAGGCTTTCAGCAGTGGCGTTTTGTAGTCCAGCGACTCGCCGGTGTAAGCAATGAAAACGGTAGGGATGCACAGGGTGTCGTCCACCACGAAGACAGGCGATGAGGGGTCCCATGCACTGTAGCCGCGTGCCTCGAAGGTGTTTCGGATGCCGCCGTTGGGGAAGCTGGAAGCATCGGGCTCCTGCTGTACGAGGAGCTTGCCGGAGAATTCTTCCATCATTCCACCCTTGCCGTCGTGTTCCACAAAGGCGTCGTGCTTTTCGGCTGTGCCTTCAGTCAGGGGTTGGAACCAGTGGGTGTAGTGGGTTACCCCTAGCTCAGTTGCCCAGCGTTTCATGCCTGCCGCCACTTCGTCGGCTATGGCACGCTCCAGGGGGGCGCCGTTGTCCATGGCGTCCGTCAGTTTGGCATAAACGGCGCCGGGCAGATACTTGAACATTTTCTCGCGGTTGAAAACGTATTTGGCAAAATATTCACTGGGCCTTTCGGCTGGTGTCTCCACCGTTGCTGCTTTCTTCTTGAAAGCCGTTTCGACTACTCTGAATCTTAATTTTGACATAATACCTAAATTTGTTTAGTTGTTGATTAGTAGAATGAATGGAAAAAACTTTTGTGATTAATTGTATGCTGACTCGCCATGCTCGTAGATATCGAGTCCTTCCTCTTCAATGCGTTTCGGAACACGCAAGCCATGTATCTTGTCCAGCACTTTAAAGACAATGAAGCCCATGCCTGCCGCCCACACTCCTACTACGGCCGCGCCGAAGAGCTGTGCCAGCAGGAAGCTGCTTCCGCCGCCATAGAACAGTCCCTTTTCTGTAGCGAAGAGTCCTGTAAGAATCGTTCCCAGGCAACCGCAAACGCCGTGTACGGACGATGCGCCTACGGGGTCGTCAATCTTTAGCACATGGTCGATAAAGTCGACTGCAAATATCATTACCACGCCGCAAATGGCACCGATAAGTACAGACCCGAAAGGCGATACCAGGTCACATCCCGCCGTGATGCCCACCAGTCCTGCCAGCACACCGTTCAGTGTGAGGGACAAGGAAGGTTTGCCATACTTCATCCAACTCGCCACCAGTGCGAAGAAACCTCCTGCACAAGCTGCCAGGTTGGTGGTGAGGAACACATGCGAAATGGCTGTCTGGTCTCTACTTGTTGCCGCTGCCAACTGCGAACCGGGGTTGAACCCGAACCAGCCGAACCAAAGGATAAACACGCCCAGGCAGGCAAGCGTCAAACTATGACCGGGGATGGCCCTTGATTTGCCGTCTTTCCCGTATTTGCCAATACGCGGTCCCAGAATGGCGGCGCCCACCAAGGCAATCCATCCGCCTACGGAGTGAACCACCGTAGAACCGGCAAAGTCATGGAAAGTAGTGCCGAACGTCCTCATCATAAAGGAGCCTTCGTCTCCGTTCATCAGCCATCCGCCGCCCCAGGTCCAGTGGCCGGAAACCGGATAAATGAGTACGCTGATAAAGACAGTATAGACCAGATACATGGAGAACCTGGTACGTTCCGCCATGGCTCCGGACACGATGGTGGCCGCCGTAGCGCAGAATACAGTCTGGAAAATCAGGAAGCCTTCGATGGGCAATCCGTTGTCGATGATTTTGTCCATCGCCTCCAAGTTGAAAAAATGGGGGGCGCCCACAAAACCGCCTATGCCGAACATCAGCCCGAAGCCGATGAACCAGAACAGGATGGAGCCGAACATGAAGTCTACCAGATTTTTCATCAGCACGTTGGCCGTGTTCTTGGTACGGATGAATCCGGCTTCTACCAAGGCGAATCCCGGTTGCATGAAGAATACCAGCATGGCGGCAAGTAGCATCCATACGGTGTTGAGTCCGGTAGCAAGTTCGCCCAGGGCCCCGGCGGTTGCATCGGGCGCCGCGGTGGTGGCTGCCACGCCTGCATCTTGCGCCCAAAGGCCGGCGGGGAGCATAAATAAGAGTATAGTATCCATAATTTTTCTCGTTTACGTTGTAGTATTGTTTTATTCCCGACTTTACCTTTGCCGGTAAAGGGAAGTAGCTTGCGCTTATTTTTCCTGTTCTGCATTATACAGGGCTATGTCGCCCCGCTCGCCCGTGCGTATGCGGACGGCATCTTCAATGGGGATGACGAAAATACGTCCGTCGCCTATCTCGCCGGTATGCGCCGCCTTGATGATGGCTTGCACTGTTTTCTCCACATTCTTTTCGCGCACCACGATGGAAACCAGGATTCTTTCAATCGAACTGGTATCATACACCACGCCACGGTAGATACGTCCCTGGCGTGCTTTGCCAATGCCTCTTACATCGTAGTAGGAAAACCATTCGATGTCGGCTTCGAGCAACGCGTCCTTTACGTCCTCGAACTTGGTCTTACGGATAATAGCCTCAATTTTCTTCATTGTTGTACTTGTAATTTATATGTTCCAATCTTTTTACCTTTTTAAAAACTGATACCTCTCTCTATTGTGTCGTTATGTCTGAATTTGTTATTGTATCTGCATTTTCTGCACTTCCTGTCAGAAACTCAGTCCGAATACGAAATAGGCCCCTTCGGTGCGCGGATTCACCGTCACCTTGGCGAAGGAGGGGACTGAGAATGAGTCTGTAATCTTGATTTCCTTGGATGCCCCAAGGCTGATGTCGCATACGGCGAACCCGTCCGAACCACTGTATTCCGGATCTGCGGACACGTTATAGAAGTCATTGGCCCATGGCGTGGCTCCTATTTCTGCTGTCCAGTCCAGGCCTGCCAGTTTGAAGGGGGCGGCGAGTGATATGTAAGAGGAATATGCCCGGTCGCCGTCCTTGTTCACCCCGTCGGCACCTGCAAAGTTGGTGTACCAGTTCACTGCCAGCGGACCGAAATCGTAGCCTATCTGCGCTTCGAATACATGGCTGGTATGGTGCGTGCCATAGTGGAAATAGCCGGGACCGCCATTGAACCAGTAGTCTGTCACCGAAATGCTGAAACCGCCGGTACTGTAGCCCAGCGTCAGGTCCAGTTCTTTCGTATCAGCGGACTCAATGCCTGCGGATCCCCATGCACCGAGCGAAAATCCTTTGTAGGCAACGGACAATGACGGCTGTATGCTTACGCCTCCCAAATCCTGTCCGCGCCAAATATAGCCGCTTACCAAGTCAGCTCCTACGCTGGCTTCCACCTTGTCTTGAGCGATGCTCGTTGCCGGCACTGCCATGGACATGCCTAATAGCAATGCTGTTTCCTTAAAATTCATCTTCATAGCTTTTTACCTTTTAATTAATAATAGTGAGTATGTCATATTTTATATACCTATTGGCTTGATGGATGTAAGTCCGGTACAAGCACACAGTGCTTCAAGTGTTGCCGTGTACTGCTCAGAGCAACCATTTTCTGATCCGTTTCATGGCTTCTTCGCAATCCGCCCGCTCTCCGAAAGCGGTCAAGCGGATATACCCTTCACCACTGGGGCCGAAGCCTACTCCCGGGGTGCCCACTACATTGGCTTCATACAGCATCTGTTCAAAGAATTTCCACGAGCTTACCTCTCCCGGCGCCTTCACCCACAGGTAGGGGGCGTTCTCTCCGCCGAAAACTTTGAGTCCTGTACTTTCCAACGCTTCTTTCATGATGCGGGCGTTAGCCATATAATACTGTATGATGGCTTTCACTTGCTTTTTGCCCTCGGGGGTATAGATCGCTTCGGCACCACGCTGGGTGATATAGGATGTCCCGTTGAACTTGGTGCACTGGCGGCGGTTCCACATCCGGTTCAGCGGAATGCGCTCTCCTTCCAGCGTGGCGGCAGTGAGTTCTTTCGGTACGACGGTGTATCCGCAACGCACCCCGGTGAATCCGGCTGTCTTCGAGAAACTGCGAAATTCTATCGCTACTTTTTTCGCTCCTTTTATCTCATAAATGGAGTGAGGAATGTCCGGGTCTTGTATGTAGGCCTCGTAGGCAGCATCGTAAAGGATGAGGGTATCATTTTCCAATGCATAGTTCACCCACTTTTTCAGTTCGGCCTTGCTAATGACCGTCCCCGTAGGGTTATTGGGATAGCAGAGGTATAAGATATCTATCCTGCGATCGGGGATTTCGGGCACGAAATTATTCTCGCTCAGGCAAGGCAAGTATACCACATTGCTCCATCGCCCGTCTTCCAGTATCCCGGCGCGGCCGCACATTACGTTCGAGTCGATGTATACTGGGTAGATGGGGTCTGTCACGCCGATGCTGTTGTCGTGGCGAAGGATGTCTCCGATATTTCCCGTATCGCTCTTGGCGCCGTCACTGATAAAGACTTCGCCGGGTTCCAAATAGACGCCGCGCGGAGCATAATCGTTCCTGATGACGGCATCTATCAGGAAATCATAACCTTGTTCGGGACCGTAACCGTGGAATGTCTCTTTGTTTGCCAGCTCGTCTACTGCCTTATGCATGGCTTCGATGGAAGCTTGAGGCAGCGGGCGGGTTACATCTCCGATACCCAGGCGGATAAGGTCCGTTTTGGGATGAGAGACTTTGAATGCATTTACCTTTTTGGCAATGTCCGAAAACAAGTAATTGTTTGGTAGTTTTAAAAAATGTTCGTTTACTAGTGCCATCGTTGTTATTGTTTTTATCGTTGTTTTAAGTTTTTCAAAATCATTATCACATCTCTATTTCGCCTTCGAAAACCTTTCCGGCCGGACCGGTCATGTATACATGTCCGTCTTTCTCGTCCCAGTGGATGTGGAGATCGCCTCCGTCCATCCTTACCCACGATTTTCGTCCGGCTTTATGGTTCAGTACGGCCGCCACGGCGGTGGCGCAAGCCCCTGTTCCACAAGCCATTGTGATGCCTGAACCTCTTTCCCACACTTTTATATCATCTACGAAAATGACAACATGCGGATTTCCCATGCAGACGAATGTTCCTTTGTATTCTTTTCCATCGGCCAAGATAGTTTCTGCCAGCATTCCGCCGGTTTTCGTAGCTATCTGTCCGGGGTTTGATAGCAGGGGCATACCCATATCTACGGTTACATCCTTCACCACCCCGTTGCCTGTATGAAGTTTCAGGATTTTGATTCCCGAAAGGGTTTCCAGTGTGATCACCTCCTTATCCGTCAATCCTTTCTCGTATACATATTTGCCTATGCAGCGCGAGGCGTTTCCACACATCATGGCTTCGGAGCCGTCTGCATTGAATATATGCATACTGAAATCCGCTTTTTCGGATACTCCAATCAGTACCAGACCGTCTGCACCGATACCGGTATGATAAGCGCTCCATTTTCTGGCGGCTTTTATCGGATCTTGCAGCGGAGAAGACAAGGTATTTACATAGATATAATCATTGCCGGTTCCTTGCATCTTGGTGAACTTGATAGTTGTTGCCATTTTGATTAATACTTATTTATTGTTGTTTCCTTTTGCTTTTAATTATATGCAAATATATGTCTTTTTGATATTTTATAAGATATAATCGTTTCTATTTTCTTATTTATTTTCACTCTAATAACAAATAGAAACCGAAATGTTTGTTTTATCTTTCAAATTACATCAGAACAAGGGAAGATAGTTTTGAATTATAAGTCAATAGGTCGTTATATGGTTGAGGGATGTAATATTCCTATTATTATACTCCGGTTGATTGACTATAAAGGGGGGATGCCGTCCTAAATACAATCTATATGAATAAAAGAAATGCCCAAACTTACAATTTAAAAGTATTTTTCACAATATATCTTTCAAATATTAAATAGACACGTCATATATACAACAAACTGTAAGACATGGACGCAAGACTGCATCTTTTTATCAAAAGAAAGCATCAGCTCTTCATCAAAAAGAAATAAATTACCTACTTTTGCAGAACAATATGAAATACAAACCAACATTATTATAAACCAAAGACAGCAATAATGGCAAAAACAGAGCAAACAGGTCTTTATGACGCAACCAACGAACATGACGCTTGCGGCGTAGGCATGGTAGTCAACATTCATGGCAACAAATCGCATGAATTGGTAGACTCCGCATTAAAGGTATTGGAAAACATGCGCCACCGAGGCGCAGAAGGAGCCGATAACAAAACCGGCGACGGAGCCGGAATCATGCTACAGATTCCCCACGAATTCATCCTCCTGCAAGGCATCCCCGTACCCGAAAAAGGAAAATACGGAACCGGACTCGTATTTCTGCCCAAAGACGAAAAAGAGCAGGCCGGCATCCTGAGCATTATGATTGAAGAAATAGAACGCGAAGGACTTACCTTGATGCACCTGCGCAATGTGCCCACCAACCCCGCCTGCCTGGGCAAGGACGCACGGGCCACCGAACCGGACATCAAACAGGTATTCATCACCGGAGTGACAGATGCGGACAGCCTGGAACGCACCCTCTACATCATCCGCAAGAAGATAGAAAAGCGCGTGCGGCACTCGGACTTCTACATCGTTTCGCTTTCTGCAAAAAACATTATATATAAAGGTATGCTCTCGTCCATGCAAGTGCGTGAGTACTTCCCGGACCTGACGCAACCCTACTTTACCAGCGGATTGGCATTGGTACACTCCCGTTTCAGCACCAACACATTTCCTACATGGAGCCTCGCCCAACCATTCCGTTTGTTGGCGCACAACGGAGAAATCAATACTATCCGCGGTAACCGGGGCTGGATGGAGGCGCGCGAAAGTGTCCTTTCCTCTCCGGCATTGGGGGATGTCAAAGACATCCGTCCCATTATCCAGCCGGGCATGAGCGACAGCGCCTCACTGGACAATGTGCTGGAATTTTTTGTGATGTCGGGACTGAGCCTGCCCCATGCCATGGCAATGCTGGTACCCGAATCGTTCAACGACAAAAACCCCATCAGTGAAGAGTTGAAAGCGTTTTACGAATACTATTCCATCCTGATGGAACCCTGGGACGGCCCTGCCGCGCTGCTGTTCAGTGACGGACGCTTTGCCGGAGGGATGCTGGACCGCAACGGCCTGCGCCCTGCCCGTTACCTCATTACTAATAATGACATGATGGTAGTGGCCAGTGAAGTAGGCGTGATGGATTTCGAACCGGGAGAGATTAAAGAGAAAGGGCGTCTGCAACCGGGAAAAATACTGATGATTGATACCGAACAGGGTAAAATATATTATGACGGTAAACTGAAAGAACAACTGGCATCGGCACGCCCCTATCGCGCATGGCTGTCTGCCAACCGCATCGAGCTCGATACCTTGAAAAGCGGACGCAAGATAGACAACCGGATAGACGGCTATGACCGTATGCTGCGTACCTTCGGCTTCTCGCGCGAGGATATAGAACGCACCCTCATGCCGATGTGCAACACAGGGGCCGACCCCATCGCCTCTATGGGTAACGACACGCCGCTGGCCGTCCTTTCGGACAGGCCGCAGTTGCTGTTCAACTATTTCCGGCAACAGTTTGCCCAAGTGACCAATCCCGCCATCGACCCTATCCGTGAAGAGTTAGTCATGTCGCTTACCGAGTACATCGGGGCCGTGGGAATGAATATCCTGATGCCCAGCGAAAGCCATTGCAAAATGGTACGCCTGCCCCATCCCGTGCTGAACAACACCCAACTGGACATCCTCTGCAACATCCGGTATAAAGGATTCAATACCGTGAAACTCCCTATCGTATTCGAGGTGAGCAAGGGAAAAGCCGGATTGCAAGAGGCCCTGAACGACCTGTGCAAACAGGCCGAGCAATCCGTTACGGACGGAGTGAACTATATCATTCTGAGCGACCGTTTTGTGGACGACACCCATGCCGCCATCCCGTCACTGCTAGCGGTTAGCGCTGTCCATCATCACCTCATCTCCGTTCAGAAACGCGTGCAAACCGCATTGATTGTAGAAAGCGGCGAGATTCGCGAGGTGATGCACGCCGCCCTGTTGCTGGGATATGGTGCCAGTGCCATCAATCCCTACATGGCCTTCGCCGTACTGGATGAACTGGTGAGAAAAGGCGAAGTACAGATGAATTACGAAACGGCCGAAAAGAACTATATCAAGGCCATCCGCAAGGGCTTGTTCAAGATCATGAGCAAGATGGGCATTTCTACCATCCGTTCCTACCGGGGCGCAAAGATTTTTGAAGCCGTAGGGGTCAGCGAGGAATTGCTGAGAACTTATTTCGGCACACAGACATCCAGCATCGGAGGCATCCGTCTGGAAGAAGTCGCCAGAGACGCCATCGCCCTGCACGATGCCGGATTCGCTGCAAAAGAAGTGAGCGACATTTTACCGCACAACGGACTGTTCTCTTTCCGCAAAGACGGAGAACGGCACGCCTGGAATCCTGAAACCATCTCCACCCTGCAACTGGCCACCCGGCTGGGCAGCTACAAGAAGTTCAAGGAATTCACCTCCATGGTAGATGGAAAAGAGTCACCCCTCTTCCTGCGCGACTTCTTCGGACACAAACGAAACCCCATTGATATGGAAAAGGTGGAGCCGGTAGAAAACATCGTGAAACATTTCGTGACAGGAGCCATGTCCTTCGGCGCTATCAGCAAGGAGGCACATGAGGCGCTGGCACTGGCCATGAACAAACTGGGCGCACGCAGCAATACGGGTGAAGGAGGTGAGGACAGCGACCGCATTACCGGCACTTACCAGGGTATCTCACTTTGCAGCAAGACCAAGCAGATAGCATCGGGACGCTTCGGAGTCACCGCCGAATACCTGGTCCATGCCGAAGAGATCCAGATAAAGGTGGCCCAAGGCGCCAAGCCGGGAGAAGGAGGACAACTGCCGGGATTCAAGGTAGACGAGGTGATTGCCAAAACCCGCCACTCCATTCCGGGCATCTCGCTCATTTCCCCTCCACCCCATCATGACATTTATTCCATCGAAGATTTGGCCCAGTTGATTTTCGACCTGAAAAACGTAAACCCACAGGCACGAATCAGTGTAAAACTGGTAGCCGAAAGTGGTGTGGGAACCATTGCCGCCGGAGTGGCCAAAGCGAAAGCCGACCTGATTGTCATCTCGGGAGCGGAAGGAGGAACCGGCGCGTCGCCTGCATCGAGTATGCGGTATGCAGGTATCTCGCCCGAAATAGGACTGAGCGAGACGCAACAGACCTTGGTGTTGAACGGACTCCGCGGACAAGTGAAACTGCAAGTGGACGGACAGTTGAAAACCGGACGGGACATTATCAACATGGCCTTGCTGGGTGCGGAAGAATTCGGTTTCGGTACCACCGCATTGATTGTACTGGGATGCGTCATGATGCGCAAGTGCCACACCAACACCTGTCCCGTAGGCGTGGCCACCCAAGACCCCGAACTCCGCAAACGTTTCCGCGGACACTATGAATATGTAGTGAATTATTTTACTTTCCTGGCACAGGAAGTACGCGAATATCTGGCCGAAATGGGATTCACCCGGTTGGAGGATATCATCGGACGGACAGACCTGATTGAAATACAGCAAGCGCCAAGTGAGAAGAAATCCTCGCTGTTGGATTTCAGCAGACTGCTACACCGGGTGGACAACGGAGCTGCCATACACCATGTCATGGAACAGAAGCACGACATCGCCCATGTAAAGGATGTAACCATACTGGCCGCCGCCAGGGATGCCATAGAAAACGGAAAAGAGATTTCCCTGGAATACACCATCGCCAATACGGACCGTTCGGTAGGCGCCATGCTGGCAGGGGCGGTTGCCAAGAAATACGGGCAGGCAGGACTTCCGGAACAGACCATCCACATCAAATTCAAAGGTTCGGCAGGCCAAAGTTTCGGTGCGTTCCTGACCCACGGCATCAGTTTCAAGCTGGAAGGCGAAGCGAATGACTACCTGGGAAAAGGACTGAGCGGCGGACGCATTGCGGTACTGCCCCCCGTGCGCAGCAATTTCGATGCGGAAAAGAATACCATCGCCGGAAACACCCTGCTGTATGGCGCTACTGACGGCGAGGTATATATCAACGGACGGGTGGGCGAACGCTTCGCCGTCCGCAATTCCGGTGTGAAGGCCGTGGTAGAGGGTGTAGGCGACCACTGTTGCGAATACATGACCGGAGGACGGGTCGTGGTACTGGGAGAAACCGGACGTAATTTCGCTGCCGGAATGAGTGGCGGCGTGGCTTACGTGTGGGACAAGAACCACAACTTCGATTATTTCTGCAACATGGAGATGGTGGAGCTCTCGCTTATCGAGGAGGCATCTTACCGGAAGGAACTGCATGAACTGATCCGCCAGCATTACCTCTATACCGGCTCCAAACTGGCACGGACGATGCTGGATGACTGGAATCGCTATGTGGACGAATTTATCCAGGTAGTACCTATCGAATATAAACGAGTATTGCAAGAAGAACAAATGCGCAAGCTGCAACAAAAAATAGCTGATGTACAAAGAGATTATTAATACATCACACAAATTATCAACAAAGAAATACAACAAAGATATGGGAAATCCAAAAGCATTTTTAACTATACCGCGTCAGGAAGCGGGCTACCGTCCCATCCACGACCGGATATCAGATTATAGCGAGGTAGAACAGACTCTGAACAGCCGTGACCGGAAACTTCAAGCCTCACGCTGCATGGACTGCGGCGTTCCCTTCTGCCACTGGGCTTGTCCGCTGGGCAACAAGCAGCCCGAATTCCAAGATGCCCTCTACAAGGGCAAATGGGAGGAAGCCTACAAGATATTGAACGAAACCAACGATTTTCCTGAGTTCACCGGCCGCATCTGCCCCGCCCTCTGCGAAAAGAGTTGCGTGCTGAAACTGAGCATGGACTCTCCCGTCACCATCCGCGAGAACGAAGCGGCCATTGCCGAGGCAGCCTTCCGTGAAGGTTACATCAAGCCCCGGAACATTGAACGCAACGGACGGAAAGTAGCCGTCATCGGTGCCGGGCCTGCCGGACTGGCCGCCGCCAACCAGCTCAACGGAAAAGGTTACACTGTGACCGTCTTCGACAAGAATGAGGCTCCCGGCGGCCTGCTGCGTTACGGCATCCCCAACTTTAAATTGCACAAGCCCATCATCGACCGTCGTATCCGGGTGATGGAAGAAGAAGGCATCCACTTCAAAATGAACAGCGACATGGATGTGCGGCAACTCCCCGAAGGTTTTGACGCCTACTGCATCTGCACCGGAGCTCCGACCGCCCGTGACCTCCCTGTCCCCGGACGCGAACTGAAAGGCATCCACCCGGCACTGGACATGCTGGCGCAACAAAACCGTATCCTTGCCGGCATGACGTTCCCGAAAGAGCAACTGGTTACTGCCAAAGGGAAGAAGGTACTGGTCATCGGCGGAGGGGATACCGGCAGTGACTGCATAGGGACCAGCAACCGGCAAGGCGCCGTAAGCGTCACCCAAATAGAAATCATGCCCCAGCCGCCCGTAGGACAGAATCCTGCCACTCCATGGCCCCAATTCCCCATCGTACTGAAAACCACCTCTTCCCACGAAGAAGGGTGTAGCCGCCTATGGTCTCTCGCCACCCGTAAGTTTTTAGGCAAAAACGGTAAGGTTTGCGGTGTGGAAGTGGAACAGGTGGAATGGACTCCCGGTCCCGACAGCGGCCGCCCTGCCATGAAACCCACCGGAAAGGTGGAAGTGATTGAAGCCGACCTGGTTCTTCTGGCAATGGGCTTCCTAAAGCCCGAACATCCCCAATTCGCCGAGAACGTATTCGTAGCCGGCGATGCGGCAAGCGGAGCCAGCCTGGTGGTACGAGCCATTGCCAGCGGACGGAAAGCGGCAACGGACATAGACAGTTATCTCAATAAATAAATCAACAAATACAATTATGTGTGGAATCGTAGGAATATTCAAGATAAAGCAACAAACGCAAGAGTTGCGACAGAAGGCATTGAAAATGTCACAAAAGCTCCGCCACCGCGGGCCGGACTGGAACGGCATCTACGTAGGCGGCTCTGCCATCCTGGCCCATGAACGCCTCTCCATCGTAGACCCTCAAAGCGGAGGGCAGCCCCTATACAGTCCCGACCGGAAACAAATCCTTGCCGTGAACGGAGAAATCTACAACCATCGGGATATCCGTGCAAAGTACACCGGAAAGTATGATTTCCAGACCGGAAGCGACTGCGAAGTCATCCTTGCCCTTTACCGTGACAAAGGTATTCACTTCCTCGAAGACCTGAACGGCATCTTCGCCTTCGCCCTCTATGATGAGGAGAAAGACGATTTCCTCATTGCCCGCGACCCCATCGGAGTCATACCTTTATATATAGGCAGGGATAAGGACGGCAAAATATACTGCGCCAGCGAGTTGAAAGCCCTCGAAGGGTTCTGTGATGAATACGAACCCTTCCTTCCCGGCCATTACTATTGGGGAAAAGAAGGCAAGATGACCCGCTGGTACGTCCGCGACTGGTTTGAATACGAAGCCGTGAAAAACAACAATGCCTATTCCCAGGACATACACGACGGACTGGAAGAGGCCGTTAAGCGCCAACTGATGAGTGATGTGCCCTACGGCGTACTTCTTTCCGGCGGTCTGGACAGTTCCGTCATCTCTGCCATTGCCAAGAAATATGCAGGCAAACGGGTAGAAACCGACAATAAAAAAGATGCCTGGTGGCCTCAGCTCCATTCCTTTGCCATCGGTCTGGAAGGTGCGCCCGACCTGATAAAAGCACGCGAAGTAGCCCGCTTTATCGGAACCGTGCATCATGAAATCCATTATACCATCCAAGAAGGATTGGACGCTATCCGCGACGTCATTTACTACATCGAGACTTACGATGTCACCACCGTTCGCGCCTCTACCCCGATGTATTTGCTGGCACGCGTCATTAAAAGCATGGGAATCAAAATGGTGCTGAGTGGCGAAGGGGCTGATGAAGTGTTCGGCGGCTATCTCTATTTCCACAAAGCTCCTACGGCCCAAGCCTTTCACGAAGAGACCGTGCGCAAACTAGGCAAGCTCCACCTCTATGACTGCCTCCGTGCCAATAAATCCCTCGCAGCATGGGGAGTGGAAGGCCGAGTGCCTTTCCTGGACAAAGAATTTCTGGACATAGCCATGCGACTCAATCCCGAAGCAAAGATGTGTCCCGGAAGCACCATTGAAAAGAAAATAGTCCGAGAAGCCTTTGCGGACATGTTGCCCGACAGTGTAGCATGGCGACAGAAAGAGCAATTCAGCGACGGCGTGGGCTATAGTTGGATTGATACACTGAAAGCCCTTACCGCCGAAGCCGTCAGTGACGAGCAAATGGCGCACGCAACCGAACGGTTTCCTATCAATACGCCACAAAACAAGGAAGAATACTACTATCGCAGCATCTTCCAGGAGCACTTTCCCAGTGAAAGCGCAGCCCGCAGCGTGCCAAGCGTGCCCAGTGTGGCATGTTCTACAGCCGAAGCCCTTGCGTGGGACGCCGCCTTCAAGAACATGAACGAACCAAGCGGACGGGCCGTGAAGGGAGTGCACGAAGAAGCATATGATTCATAATATGGCAACGTGAGTCTGATTCCAACAATTTCATGCATATCTTTACCGCTTCTCTTACAGCATGTATTCAAAGAAGAGATGCTTTGCACCCCGAAATCTTGCGCGGCCTTGCCTTCGAAAAGAGGAAGGCTGCGCGGTGCTTTTGCCAACGTTTTCGAAATAGAGTGGAAAAAACAGCCCTTTCCATGCCGGGTATCAGAAAAAAATGGTGTAGCTTTGTATAGCTATAAAAAAGAGAAGAAGAAAGATGGAAACAAAAAAGCGCCTCAAATCCCTTACGGCATCTCGAACTTTGTGCGGATGCGGACTGAAAATTATTATTATGTGGACAAGACCATGTATTTGCCCCTGATTGAAGATACAGCCAGCTATATCTTTATGATACGTCCGCGCCGTTTCGGAAAAAGCCTTTTCCTAAGCATAATGAAAGCCTACTATGACATTTTGCAAAAAGACCGTTTCGAAAGTTATTCAGCAGACTATGGATTGGTAAGAATTCCACCGACCAGCGCAACCGTTTCCAGATGATTTATTTTGATTTCTCAAAGGCAGGGGTTTCATTGGAAAGACTGGAAAAATGTTTTGAGACTTATTGCAATGTTGTCCTCTACCTGTTCATAAAGGATTACGCTTCTTATTATTATGATAATTTTGAAGAAAAGTGCTGTATCTGGCTCAAGGAACCACGTTACATAAAGTCCTGATACAGTTCAAAGGATGGGAAGTGGTGAGAAGTGAAAAAGATACACATTAAAAACACAATTAACAGATAAAATAATGAAAACACCTTTTATTCCTAAATTGATTCTCCTTTTTATCCTATTTTTTCTTTATTCTGCTGGATATGCACAACAACGGGATTCAATAACCATACGCGGACAAGTAACAGATTATAACGGACAACCCATTGACAGTTGTTCCATCTTTTGGCAGAGCCCCTCTTTTGATGACATTAAACAAGCCATCACTGACAAAAACGGATACTACACCACCCGTATTCCTAAAGGAAAGTATCAAAGTATGGGAGCTATCAATATGTCTACCTACCCACATACCGTAAAACCCGGACTAGCGGAAAAAGACCAACGTCTCGAATTTTGGGCATGGAATTTCATTGCCGATCGTGATACCACTCTCAACATTCGCTATCATCGTATGGAAGTCTATGGACTACGTATTTTCCACATCCCTGGAGGCATGCCCACCTATCAGATATATGTTCGACCCATGAGTCTGACCCGCACCCTGCAATGGCAAAAAGAAGAAAAATCCTCACTTGTACATGCACAGGATCTTAGCAAGATTGAGCAAACAGGTTTAAGCAAACAAGCCAAAGGCGTTTTGCTGGCACCATCGGCTGACAAACTAAAAGCTATCGTTTGGATAAATGGAGAAGAAGTACCTGTTCTGATGAAACAAGAGATAAAAGAGTACTTCGATGCTACCGAATACGGCAATGCCTATCTGCTGACCGTGGATATGCCCAGACACCAGAAAAATATTCTCCCCTACCGAATATTTAAAGTAGAGTTAACTGATTTAGAGAATGGTGACCGTGGAGAAGGGCTTTATTATATGGAAAAAGAGAACTATATAAAATAAAAAGAAGCGGTAGAATACCGCTTCTTGAGCCGAAACCGGGACTCGAACCCGGGACCTATTCATTACGAATGAATTGCTCTACCAACTGAGCCATTTCGGCAACTGTTTTTTCTGCAAGCGCGGGGTGCTTTTCTGAAAAAGCGTTGCAAATATATATCTTTCTTTTGAAACGAAGAAACTAAAAGCGGATAATTTTTCAGTTATCCGCTTTTGTTATGTCAATTGATGCCGGATTTATTGGTAGACTTCTTCGTGTATTAAAGAATGTAAGTATTCATATTTATTAATAAAATGAGTAAAATATTTCTTTTCGATTTTTATTCTTACTTTTTTATT
>OHTD01000691.1_pt1 | contig 17477 bp, 16 predicted proteins | sample 1578871 | NCBI WGS metagenome assembly OHTD01 (sample SAMEA3879574, study PRJEB24766) | human gut metagenome | biome: human-associated habitat; feature: feces | place: USA | collected 1985/1987 | reverse complement strand
GATTTGTCTACAGTTTCGCCATCACCAGTACTATTCTTGTGAAAAATTTTCTTTGTCTTGTCATAAAAATATCCACCTAAATTCATATTTATTTTAATATCAATTCAGATGGATATTTATGACTATCCTTTATCGGTTTAATATACCTTTGGACCAACACGGCTGTAGATTTCATCATTTATAATTGTTAAAACGACCGCCCCGTGATTATTTTATGCTTTTCTTAATAAAATGCTTCCAACATTAACCCAACGGTTACCATAGGTCAAATCAATAAAACCATTTCCTTTAAAGTCAATTTTTTTACCAGCAGCGGTTTGTACACTCGTTACAGCGATGTAGTTAGAGTTGGTCTGACCTGCAGTACCATTCTGAGTCAGCCAAACTTTTGAACCGGCAGGTAAATCGCAACATTTACTTCCGTCAGCATAATAGGCTACAGTAGCATACTGAACTTTTCTTTCAAGTGTGCTAACGCGAACCCATGAGGTACCATTTGACGCATAATCTGTGAAATCCACAAGATTGTTTTTATAGCTGGCAAGCAGGCCAAATGTCATAACATGACTGCTGTTAAGAATAAAAACCGCTACGCCGTCGCCTTCCCAGGGATTTTCAGAAAATGACCCATCTACAAAACACTCATTTTTGGTTATATTGCCAATCTTAGTTGTTGAGGGACCACCACCCGCTACAGAATATACCGGAAGTGATTCTCCGCTGAGATTAACCATCCATCCGTAAGATGCCATATTTTTTCCTCCTTATTGCTTTGTTTATAGTTTGATTTGCAAATCTATATAGTAAAAAGACAATCCGATGCATTTTGTAAACCCTAAATTAATTTTTATTATTAAATTATTAAATAGATTATAAATACTGTAACATATGTGGGTAACTTTGACAAAGCAGGAATGGAGTTAATTAGGATATTAATAAAGAACAAATTGACATTGTGTTCTATAAGGTGTAGTATAATAGCATACTACAATATGTAGAATGGAGAAACAATCAGATGGCTAAGTTGAGGATGGGAACAGCAGAAGCAAAATTTGCAGATATGATCTGGGATAACGAGCCGATTTCATCAAGCGATTTGGCGAAATTGGCAAATAAATACTTTGAGTGGAAAAAGACAACTTCGTTTACGGTATTAAAAAGACTATGTGAGCGGGAGCTTTTTCAAAATCAGAACGGGATGGTTACGTCCCTGATATCCAGAAAAGAATATTATGCACGTCACAGTGAACTGTATGTGGAAGAAACTTTTGGCGGCTCTTTGCCGGCATTTTTAACTGCGTTTGGCACAAGAAAGAAACTGACGGATCGGGAAATTGATGAAATTCAAGAAATCATTAATTCTATGAAAGGGTAAACACATGTTAGAACAGATTTTTTTGAAAATAATGGATATGAGCGGGGCAGCAAGTCTGGTTATTGTGATTGTATTCTTGGTACGTATTTTGTTGAAAAGATTTCCAAAGTATCTTTCCTACATGCTTTGGAGCGTTGCCTTATTCAGACTTCTCTGTCCTGTTACTTTAGAATCCAGAATCAGCCCGATTCCTAATTTAGATCCTGTATTCTATGAGTATCTGTCGGAAAAAGACACTGCTTTGCCAGAAATAAAAGGGGCGTTAAGCGAATCTACCGTTTTGTACATTGGAAATGAAACGAAGAGCGTGCTGGAAACCACGTCGATTTCTCCTACCCCGTCTCAGCAAGCCGGAACCCCTGACAATGCGGAGGTCCCCCTGCAGGAACTTTTTATTTTGTTTGGAAAATATGTGTGGATATCAGGAATTGGTATCATGCTTTTGTACTGTGTTGTATCTACTGCGAAGCTTCGTAAAAAAGTATCGACATCAATTCCATTCAAAGAAAATATTTATATAATTGATGAAACGCTATCTCCATTTGTAATGGGGCTGTTAAATCCCAAAATCTATTTACCGGAATGTTTATGCGGAAAAGAGCGGGACTATATTGTTTTACATGAAAAACTTCATATTAGACGTTTTGATCATGTTGTAAAACCAGTGGCATTTGCGGCGTTATGCATTCATTGGTTTAATCCTCTTGTATGGATCGCATTTATCTTTTTCTGTAAAGATATGGAAATGAGTTGTGATGAAGCTGTTATTAAAAAGATGGGAGAAAATATCAGGGCAGATTATTCTGCGTCCTTACTTACCCTTTCAACACGGCACCGTATCATTCGAGGGATTCCGGTGGACTTTGGGGAGGGAGATACAAAGGATAGGATTAAAAATCTGGCAGCATTCCGAAAGACACCGAAGGGCATACTGGTCATATTAATTGCCGGAATTGTTATTCTTAATATATGTTTAGCTTTTACTCGCAATACATTCATTGATAAAGATAATCTTCAAAATGAGATAAATATCGTCAAAAACGAAGAAATATCCGATAAGCCCAATGAATCAGAGAAATTAAATGTTTCTTTAGATATTACAGAACACTATATTACCAATACTGGAGATCCGTCCAATCTCTATTATATTGACGAAAACAGTGTATTATGGGGAAGCGGAAAAAATGAATATGCGCAATTAGGTCAGGGAACGCAGGATTATGAATTTCACAGTGAAATGCTAAAAATTGCAGAAAATGTGATTCATGTAGACTATTCGCAGGAAGGATTTGTCATTTTTCTCACAAATGAACACAAGCTTTATGGTATGGGAAATGCCGGATGCGGAGTCTTACAGCAATATGACGCTTTTGACTGGACGCGGTATACGAATGGGGAACATTATACAGTAACAACACCAATTCTGCTTATGGAAAATGTGGTTTATGCACGTTGCGGCAGAGATGACGTAGTGTGTATGGAAGAAGATGGAACGGTCTGGACTTGGGGAACTATTTACGCAGAAGGCGGGTACTCATCAGAGAAGGTATATTTTATAGAAAAACCCAGAAAGATTTTGGAAAATGCAGTTTTGGTCACAGGTGGCTGGTTCAATCATGCGGCATTACTTCAAGATGGAACGGTCTGGACCTGGGGGTATAACAGCGCAGGAAATTGTGGCGTTTCAGACCTCTTAGTAGTTAGTGAACCTACTATGGTCGCAGAAGATGTTGTTATGGTTTGGACCGGCATGGCTGTATCTGGTTATCCCCAGCCGGGCATAGAGGAAATTGCTAAGGCTTGGACCGGAGAATTAAAGTATCATACCGAATATGATAATATTGCAGGGTTTGGGGATATCTATCCAAGATATTTAAATAATACGGTTATTCGGAAAGCAGACGGTTCCTATTGGGTATGTGGCGAGAACGTAGGTACCGAAGGAAAAGTGGTGCAAGGTATGGAAGGTAATTATTCTGTAATTTGTACCCATGAGTTTTACCAATGTGAATAGATTGTTGAGAAAATGGTGTATATATATGAGAAAAGCGAGGGAAGTGACGTATATGAAGCATAGGAAAATATGGTTACTATTATTCTGTGTTTTTTGTTTGACAGGATGTGGGAAAATGGAAAATGAAATCGGAGAGATTGATCAAAACCAAAAAATATTAGACGAGAAAGTAACGGAAACAGATTATGCGCAAAAAATAGAAGAAACCACATTACAGGAAACTTATGAAAGTGAACCAGAAAGCCAGGAAGATATGCAATGGAATAAGGAACAAGCAAATTTGCATGAAATTGACTCATTTGAAAAAATTAATAAATGTATGGTACCGGAGCAGTCATTTGATGTGTTCTTGGATGACTGGGGAGACGTAACTTTTGTATCCTGCAATCCATTACCTGGTCAGTATGGGGATTTTAAAGTTGCTTCGTTTTACCTTGTTAAAGATGACCAGATATTATATAAATTCCCCTATCGTTTTAAAAATAATAGTTTAGAAGGTTATTATACAGGATCATTTGATAGTGTTGGTGCTGTTTCTTTTCGTGATATAAATAATGATAAAAAAGATGATATCATTATCATAACATATTATACCACTGGAGCAGGACCAACGGGGATGGTTCCACGTCCCTTGGTCACAATATATTTAGCTGCAGAAAATGAATTTTGTCTTGCAGAGGATATGATAACAGATGTTGAAGCGAATATTATAGAACAGGATAGGACTATTGCAAATATATATAATTTTTTGATAGAAAAAGAACCCATTATGCAGGAACAATGGGAAGATACATATAGAGATATTATAAGTAATATAGATGATAATTTAGTAGATCCCTATAGTTTAAGAACAGATTCAAATGAGTACTATTATATCGCAATACATGATTTTGATAATAGCGGAGAGCCTGAATTAATAATAGGAGACAGCGTATCTGTGGCCATATTTACTTATACAAATGGTACGAGTAAAAAGGTTGCCGATTTATATGAGCCTGTGAATTGGGGAGGGATAAATGGGCTATGTTATAAAGACAATAAGCTGCTTCTTGTAAATGCTGGTTCTGATGGATGCGGATATGTAGGCTTCACCTATGATAAGGGAAAGTACTTAACAGGAATTTATGATGACTATAACCCGGAGGTGGCAACCATCAATGAAAAAAAAGTTAAAGGAGAAGAATTTAGGAAGCAATTTAATTTAACTGAATTTCGGGAAAGTGATAATAGTCTTCCACGTATTAAACTTTGGGAAAATGTTGGTAGCATTCCACGTATTAAAATAGGATTTGAAAACAAGGGTACTTTAAAGATAGAAGATGAAGAGATGGTAATAGATGATTTGGATTTCAGCGTATTGCAGTGGTAATATAGTAGTGATATGAACTGTTTACTTTTAGAGAGAACAATTATCACCCCTGATAATATAGTCAGGAGATGATAATTGTTTCACAGATAATCCTTATTTTAACTACTTTGAAATTGTTTAAATCTTTAATAGGCAGGAATAATATGATTCAGCATAACCTCTTCTGCTAGGTGTATCAAGATAGTATTTGCTGTTACAAATATTTGGCTCCTGAGAAAACCGATCTAATGTTAGCCAACTAGAGTTGGCACAAGCTGATTTAACGTCCTCCCAAGTATCTTGATTATAACATCGTTCATATAGTGCTGTAAAATAGTCTGCTGCTTTTTTTACACTGTTAATAGTGTCTGTATCCTTCAAGAAATTAAAACAAGTTACCGCCTGACTATCTTCATAGGTGCCACTACTAGTTCCCTCTTCTAAAATAAATGCTGCCTGTATAGCGATATCTGTTTTAGAACCGGATACAGAATTTGCATATGCTTCAAGATTATCACTTCTAGGCGGTAACCACTGGCAAATACCAACGGAACCTTGATCACCGCTCCATTTAGTATTAAAAGAACTCTCTGCATGAATATTTCCCATTATTCCTGCAATAGCAATTTTTCCAAAACCGGCATTGAGTAAGCACTCATATACGACTTGCTGATTGGGGTCGAAACGTTTATTGATATCGTCAAAGTTGACGTTATAAATGGCAGCATCTAGTGCGATAAGAGTTTTTTTATCTGCTTTGCCATCAATAGTAAGGTTGTTTTCTTTCTGGAAAGTTCTTACAGTGATATCTGTTCCACTACTAAATTTACCATCAGGTGTTCCGCAATTATATCCTATTTTGTTAAGTTTTGTTTGCATTGTTTCAACACCAGCACTGTATCGTAGTTGACTATCAAACTGATAATATCCCATTCCAGAAAGAACCTGATCATATGTATACCGTGAGTTATCGTAGCCAGGGATGGGAATATAGTTTTCAGGAGCAGTAGCAGTTTTGCGTGGAGATGCAATACATTTGTCGTAGTCCATTCCGCTAAATGTGGAGTTTGCCACACTAATTTCAGCAAATTGATCATACGCCCAGTTTTCAGGCATTTTCTGACCTATATTGCATGTGAATCCGGAGGACATATCGCATACAAAACTGCTGGTGCAAAGATCCATTTCAGCCAACTTTGTACATATGTAACGGGGACCATATGCTCCAATCTTATAGGCATTACCTAGAGCTGTCTTGACACTTCTAAAGTAAGGAAGAATTTTACTTTCAACATCTGCCATTAAAACATCATAATCTACGCAGAAATATATTGTAGCAGAGGATGGAAAACCAAGGTTCTGTGCTGCTTCTTTGGCAGTCCGTGCATCTTCAGTTCCTTGTTTTGCTGTAAAGTAGGATGCTTCATTTCCTTGTGTCTGAAAGATAGGGAAAACGTTTAATCCTGCAGATTTTAGAATTTCCATTTCTTCATACGTCATAGCCTTATCGAATGTGCTGTTTGGAGTATTGGTTAAATATCTTCCAATATCTGTATATCCTGCATTTTTTATGGCAGCGGCATTTTCAAGCGAGATTTTCTTTGATGTATCCAAAGCGGTAGCTTTTCGATTGGATGCACCACGGCTTACAATTAGTGAAGCCCATGCCTGCTTTCCACAAATACCATCTGCATCTAAACAGACAAATTTCTGAAAAGCATACAAACTGTTATAAGTGTTTGTATCAAATGTTCCGCTATAAGATCCCGGATAAAAACCATTAATCGTTAAGCACCATTGCAATAACCGCTTTGAATTTGTGTATCCATTAGTGTTTTTAGAAAGAATGGGAGCCTTACTTAATGTACCATCGCCAAAAGAACCATCAACAACTGCTCCCCATTCTAACTGTATTGCTTTAATCAGATTTTTGTGTGATTTTCGTTCCCATACTCCATTAGGAGCAATTAATCCGATTTTTGATCCATAATACTTGTTAAGCCCCATCTGCACTTCATGTCGATACGTATCGTATATATCATCAGTTTCTTGGAAGGAATAGCCGTCTGTATTCATTATGCCCTGAAGAACATAAGGATACACAACTTTATCTGGTTCTATACCAGCAGCCAATTGAAAATTATAAATGGCATTTGCAGTAAAAGGACCGAAAATTCCTGTAAAACCTTTGGGCGAAATTCCTTTGCACCATAATGAACCCTGTAAAATGAAAATAATATTCCGAGGAATTTCAGAATCCGGTATAAGACTTTCTCTTAGAGTAGGACATTTGCTTAGTGTGTCATTACCGAATATGCCATCAGGGTTACTGATACCAATTTCGATCTGTAGAGCATAAATCAATGCTTTAAATGTTGCCTGACCTGTTATGCCATCTTCATCGACAACAGGAAAGCCAGCAACATCTCCATAAGTTTTGTTTAACCATTCTTGTGTTTGTAATACCCTTGAATCCATATAAATTACCACCTTTCAATATTTTTAAGATTACATCTGATATAAAGCTCTTTTGAAAAAAAATGTAAACTTTAAAATACAAAAGTATTATTCACATCATTCATCTTGTAAATTTATGATACTTCATTACGGAGTATCATTCTCCTTTCTTTCGTTTTTCCTTAAGTTGTACATTCAGAAATCACACCGCTTCTAAATTAATAACCACTAACCCTAAAGAATGTGTGATTGCCGATAACAACTTTCTCAACTACCTCATTGTAAGCACCACTACCAAATTTGTAATACTCCTTACCACCCTCTGTCTTTGTCTGTTTACTATACAGAGAATTTGTGTTAAACCATAAGCATCCTCCAATAGGATTTGTTTTCTTGGAAAGATTCTGAGCAATATCCAAGCTATCTTTCCAACCATCTGAACTTGTGTCTGGTTTCAGAGCATTTGTCGTTGTCATCCCTGAAAACTGATATGCTTTCAGAAGCACACCCTCCCAGGTATTTCCTCCAAATTGTGTTTCGTTTCTGTCCTTTCTGTTTTTAGCTACAAAGGCACATCCACGCTTTCCTTTTTCCGTCTGATTTCCTGCCTCCGAATATATCATTCTCGCAAGTAAATCAATACCGTCTCTGCCCTTTAAATCATCTGTACTGTTTAAAGCTTCACCGTAACTCATTTTTTTCCTCCTATTTATTGTTTTTTGTAGCTGCTACAATAAATAGAAAGATTATTTCTCTTTAAATGTAAACATTAAATCATAAAGCATTTCCCAATAATTCTACATCTTTCTCTTTAGAATAATAATCATGTATAATTTGTACATCTTCAATAAACCACCCGTCTTTCCGATAGGAGCAGTCTATACACTTTGCAATATCATTGGATATGTCTTCATTAACAATAATTCGTAGCATTGTCTTTCCTCTTTCTTGTATAATTGTTACACCCAAAGGTGAAATCGCAAAATTTTCTGAATTAAAATTCTCAGGTTGCTCTATTTTTAATGACGGATTTTTAATAAAATTACACGGATATTCTTCTAACGAATCTTTTTCCATATGAAGAACAGTAACTGTGCCTCCCCCATAAGTACTACCAATTGCACTTCTAAAAACTACTATATCTGCACACCCATTTCCCGTCAAATCTCCAGTTACCAAACATGAACTCCAGTAATCCGGATAATCTTTGAAAATATCGTTCCCGTCCTGTAATCTGACACATACTTGAGTAAAGGCATAAACTCCGCTTACATTATCTCGTACCGTTACTCTTTCTAATTCTCCATCTCCATTCAAATCTGTCCTTACTTCAATTCCATAGTCAATGGGTATTTCTTTTAATAGCCTTATTTTTTTCCCTTCTTCCATATTTAGAAAGCATCCTATCAGCAATATACCAATCCCCATTCCGCAGATTAGAACTCTTCCATTCTTTTTGTAATCTGTATTGAATATATTTGAAAATCTCCATTTTAAGAAATTTGCTCCGCAAACATACCCCGTAGTAAACACATTTCCTCTATCTCGGCTTTTTCCTACCATAGACATAATAACTTCACTGTATTCTTTTCGTTCTTCTAAGGCAGTTCCTTCTAAGACACCCTCGTCACAGACCACCTCCATGTCCTGCTCTGCAAATCTTCTCATAAGCCACACAAAGGGATTGAACCAATGCAGAACTGCCACACTCAAGAAAAGCAGCTTCCACAAAATATCCTTTTCTTTGCAGTGAACTGCTTCATGCTTTAAAATATACTGTAAATCCTTTTCATTGAGCTTTTCAGCCGGCAGAAAAATAATACTTCCTTTCACCCCTGTAGTAAAAGGACCTTTCGCGGAATCCTGCATTATTCTAAGCTCAGGAATGTTTTTCAACTTTAATTCTGTGGCAATTTCTAATAATATTTCTTTTACCTTTGCCTCTTCACATCTGCTGCTCCAACGCAGCATTTTGCGGTGCATCTTTACATATCCTGCCAAATAATAAATCGCTAAAGCAGCACTGACACTGACCCATAGGACAGTTAAAACATCTCCTATGGTGATTTCTGTTGGTCTTTCATTTTCCTTCAATTTTGCTGTTTCAGTGTTTGTATCCTTAGACGTTGCGTATAATGCTTCATTTTCTTCTGTATACTCTCTGATTACGACATCCGGTATGGAAACACTTATGTCTACAGGCAGATTTATCCTATTCCACAAAGGGAACAGCAAAGCAATAGAAATTAAAATCCATACATTCTTTCTGCATTTTGCACTATATCTTTTACATAGCGAAAATATAATAATCGCAACGACAATACTAATGGTTCCTACAAATGATGTATCTAAAATTCCCATTAAAAATTTCATCTATCATTTCTCCCCTAATAAATCGAGATAGTTTCTAAGTTCTTCTATTTCTTTTTGTGAAATTTTTCTTCCGTGATAAAGGCTTGCAATCAAGTTTACCGCAGATTTATCATATAATTTCTCTAAAAATGTTTCACTTTCTTCTATCCTATACTGTTCCTTAGAAATCACTGCTGAATAATAATTCGTTCTCGTACTTCTATCACAATAGACATATCCTTTTTCAACCATTCGAGCCAGTACTGTCATTATACTTGCCAATTTCCACTGGAGTTTATCTTTCACTTTTTCCAAAATTTCGTTTGATGTTAATGATTGATTACTTTCCCACAAAACTTTCATTATTTCAAATTCTGTATCTGACAATTTTTTCACGTTACACCTGTCCTTCCTTTTTCAATTACTTTTACCTCTTATAACTGATATGCATCTCGTCTATATTTGTATAACATTATACATCTTGTTAATTTATTCTGTCAAGAATTTAGATTAGAATTCTTTATAAATACTTCAAATAAAAAACGGGGATGTGAAGAGTCATAAATACATTTAATAACTCTTCTGCCCCGATACGTTAAATCCACTTCATCTCTGCATTATAGCAATGCATCTATAAATCTTTATTTTCTACATCTTTTTTTAATTCGACCAGTATTCTTTTTAAAAACGAGGGTAACTCCACTCCCATTCTTCCAACATTTTCTAAAATAGAGATACTTTCATTTGTAATAAACCATATTGTTACAAGAAGGCCAAAAAATGTATGTATATTATAATTTCCCCCTAACTCATCATTAAATTTACAAATTAAACAATCAATACATATTGCAACAACAATAGTCATAATATATCCTATTTTTTTATATATTCCTAATATACCTTTTTTGCTACTCCAGCCATACTTTTTGCTATTCGGATGTTCCATGGCTTCTTTTTTGGATGCCAGCATTCCTGATATGTAATCCAAAAACATCATAAATGTTAGTAAACATACCAACGGCATATAAATATCTAATTTATCGCCAATCCATGCAATAGCTGCTATTACTATTGTTTTGATATATATATCTTTTCCATCCATAATACGTCATTTACCTTTCTCTTTTTTATATTTTATAAAAACCCTTATCTGCCAAAACTGTAAACCTCACACTTTCAAATACATACATTTAATTTCCTGATATAATTCTTTCCTTAATCGATTTGCATATTGCCGCGATACATGGAATTTTTTCCCAACTTCTATATCAGATGGATTTTCTAACATTTCTTTAAAAATTAATTTTCTTTTTCCTTCGCATTTGTTTAAAAATCGTTCTATATCAAACTCAAAAATAATTTGTTCTATATCATCCACTTCATTTACCATTAATTGTTCACTGTACTCTGCTTCCATTTCATTGTCGTGTTGTTTTCTACTTTTACGATACAACTCAAAAAATTTATTTTTTATCGCATTTGATAAATAAACTAAACATTTTCCATCGTCTTCGTAATATTTCATTTTCAATACAGCTTCCCATAAAGCTAATATCAGTTCAGAATTAATATCTTCCTTTTCATCTTTATATAATAATCTCGTATATTTATTAATTAGTGGTGTCATCATATTTATCAACTTTTCAAAATCATTCTTATTTTTCTTAACATTCTGTAATATTAAAGCTACTTCTCCCATAACATTTACCTCCACATGAGGTAAAAAGAATGAAATAGGGAAAATGTAAACTAAATAAATAATTTATTTTCAAGACAAGCTTCTACTATTTTGCCATATTAATTGCTCTTTTTTCTGTGCATGTCATTATTTCGAGTTTCATTGTCGAAAATTCATTTTTAAAATTAGCAATCTTAACACTTGTACCATGTCGTCACGTTTCAACATGTATATCGTTTACATTGTATAGTTGTAACTCAACCGCTAATAATTATGTAAAATAGTAATTAGAAAGGAAGTTGCAGTTATGATAGAAAACCGTATTCGTGAGTTGCGAAAAAACCACAGTATGTCGCAGGAAGCACTTGGTGCCATAATTAATACCACACAGCAGACAGTAAGCAAGATGGAAAAATCCACCTTTGCCATTTCTACTGACCTGCTTATCAACATGTCTTACTACTTTAATGTTACAACAGATTATATCCTCGGTATTTCAGATATCAAACGTGATCTTAACGGACAGCTTCGGATGAATCAGGAATTGGAGAAATGTTACGATATTGTGCTTCGCTACAATAATCTTTCAGAAATAAATAAGAAAACATTGAATTGTCTTTTGGAGAGACTGGAACAGGCACAGTTGGAAGAAAGGGAATTTTATACAAAGGATTTGGGGGAAGATGCTGAAGATAGCCATATGTGATGACGATTTAAAATTTGCTGGAAGCCTTGAAACACTGGTTATAACTGAGAGTCAGGAACTTGGCATCCGTGTGGAGACTGAAGTGTTTGCTGACGGTAAAACCCTTGTGGAACATATCCGGGCAGGAGAACGCTACGGTCTTATTTTTTTAGATATTGAAATGGAACACGTTGACGGCATATCAGCGGCACGCCTCATCAGGGAGACTGACCGCAGTGTGCTGTTTATTTATATTTCCGGATATGACAGTTATTTAAAGGAGCTGTTTGAGGTGGAACCATTCCGTTTCCTTTCCAAACCCCTGGAAAATAAACTGTTCTGTCGCTATTATAAAGAAGCATGCCAGCGGATTGGAGAAACGGAAGTTTTCTACCAGTTCACATTTAACAAGGAAATGAGAAAAGTTCCGCTGAAAAATGTAGTGTATTTTGAAAGCCGCAACCGTGTTGTATATATCGTTCTCAGCAGCGGTCATTCAGAATACTTTTACGGAAAGCTGAATGGTGTGGAAAAGGAGCTTGCTGACAGCAGACGTTATTTTCTGCGTATCCATCAGTCTTTTCTTGTGAATTATGATTACATAAAAAAGATGAATTTTTTTAATGTGACCGTATACATCGGGGACAGGGAGATGGAGTTAAAAATCAGCGAGGACAGACAGAAGGAAGTCCGCCGGCAGCTCTGCGAGATTGCAGGAGGAAAGGCGGTTATAGAATGAAACAGCTTCTGATGACAGTATCTGATTTGTTTTTTCTTTTTCTGCATCTTCTGATTATGCAGAAATGTATGACTGCTTTTCTGGGACCGGGAAAACGCAGTTATAAAAGTGTTATCGCTTGGATGGGGTATTACATTTTTCTGATTTTTACAAATAGGGTCTTTCGGGTGTCACCATTAATGCTGCTTACAGGAAATATCATTCTGGTATTTCTGATTAGTACTGTTACTTCCAGAAAAAGCATAAAGACAAGGTGTATGTTTGCCATACTGATCTGCTCTGTATGGATGCTGGTGGAGGTTCTGTGTGCAATGGTACTGACGGTAGCCGGAGCGAAAAACGCTACCCTTTCAGATGCCGGCAATGTCATCTCCAAGCTCTGCATGCTTCTGCTTTCCATCCTGATCAGCCACTATATGAAAGCCAAAAACAGTCCTGAGATTTCCCTCAGGTATTTTCTTGTCGTCCTGCTGGTTCCGGCAAGCAGTATATATATCATGCACAACATATTTATCATTGCAGCAGTATATGATGAATTCTCCAAATTTTCCGCTTTTGCCAGTCTCATGCTTCTCTTTGTCAATTACGTGGTTTTTGAGATATATGACTGGATGAGCCGGGATGCGGTGGTCAGGGAACAGAACCGTCTCTACGTGCAGCAGCTTGAACTGTGCAGCCGGCAGGCAGAGGAACGGGAAAGCCTTTACCTTGAAATAAGGCGTCTCCGCCATGACATGAAGAATTATCTTTCCTGCCTTCTGGGTGCAGTGCAGACTGGAGAAAAGAAGGAAGCTGAGATGCTTATACAGGGGATGCTGAATAATGGAATCAGCAACAAAGTTTCGGAAGTGTCCCGCAGCGGTAACATTGTGGTGGATTCGCTGGTCAACTATAAACATGACCTTGCCGAAAAAGAAGGGATTATGTTTGAAGCTAACGTATTCATTCCTGTATCCCTGCCATTCCAAAGCGGACATCTTGCAGTTGTTTTGGGGAATCTGCTGGACAATGCTCTGGAGGCATGCCGGGGAGTACCGGAAGTACAGCGGTACATAAAGCTGGATATATCCTATGTAAAGGAAATGCTCCAGATATGCATACGCAACAGTTATCATGCAACACATAGAAAAGACAGTTCCGGCAGATATCTTACCACAAAGAAGGACACGCTGGATCACGGCATCGGGCTGTCATCCGTAGAACAGGCAGTATCCTGTTATCACGGCGAGATGACTGCTGAAGAAACAGGGAACGAGTTCCGGGTATCCGTGGTAATGTATGGCGCTGATGGGGAAAAATAGCATATACATTCTTATTTTCAACCTTTCCCTAAATTTTTACAATTGCTTAATTTATAATATGGTTTTGATGCAAAGGAGACTTCTAGCATGGAATACTTATCACACAAACTAACTGATTACATACTAAAAAAAGAAATTATCAAACAGGATTCCTATGATATCTACCAGTATGGTTTTCAATGCTTTTTAGAAATTTCTGTCAGTACTATCTGTAGTATCGTTATTGCATTATTACTGCATATGCTCCCAGAGTGTCTCTTTTTCTTTTTGTTATTTATTCCGATGCGTTCCTTTAGTGGTGGTCTACATTTAAAGACCTATTTTTCTTGCTTCTTAGCTTCAATCTTTGTACTGATTTCTACTTTACTAGTAGTGAAATATATTGCTGTTCCAATAATAGTTTCGCTAATCTTGTATATATTTTTTGCCATCCTAATTCTGGTTATAGGTCCCGTTGACCATCCCAATAGAGAAGTCGATTCCCATGACAACCATATTTTTATGAGAAAAACATATCTTACAGTACTTTTTAGCCTTTTAACTGCAATTATCTTTTCAGTTATAGGAAATGCAAAATATATGTTTCTTCAAGCCGTCATCTTCCTTTTCATAGGTATTACTGCGCTTATCGGACGGATACTCTATAAAAAGAATTAATCGCCATTAGCACACAAAACGTTATTCACCTTATTTTGCAGTTCCTGAATACGTTTGTTATAATTTTCCCTTAATGACTCAGGTATATCACAATCAATCTCACAAATATCTGCATAATCCTTACCTTGCATATACTTCCTATTTCGGTAATACCACTGCCATCTCCAGTTCTGTAGTAAGTTGTCTGCCATCTCTTGTGGCGAACCAAAAATCACATCAATCTGCATTGAACTATTCATTTTATTTCCTTTTTGATATACGCCTATTACAGATGCATAACCTATGCCATGTATATATGCAATATGATAATCTTTTGACATTTTAAGGGCATCTGAAAAAATTACTATTAGTTGTTTATATTTATCCATTTTACATTCTCCCTGTTTCTGATAGTTTCTATCGTATCAAAAAGGACAGGTTTTTCAATCCCCGTCCTTTCTAAGCAATAATCTTATTTCTTACAGAGTCCCCTCACTCCACTCCTCTTTGATTTATTTTCCCGTACCATTTCTTCATAATTTATGTATTTGCTTTTTAATATTACCATTTCATATAACCTCAACACAAAATTCAAATCACATGAAAAAGCAATGTGCAAAATCTATAATAAAAATATTATACTATCAAGCACAGATGAAAACCATAGCAAATTCTCTTTATTTTTCTCTGTTTTAAATATTATTAAAGTGTTACCTTCCCTGCATAGTCCACCGTGAACCATACCATAGTTCACGGTGTTGGCGTAGTATCCCCTTGGTGCTTATTTTAAGATTTCATAGAGCAGACTGCTCCTGCCTCCGTTTTCACGCCACCTTTGTTTCTTTCGCAGAAACCCTTTCTTTTCGAGGTCACTGATGGCACGCTTGACCGTGCTGACGGACAGATTTAGTTCTCTGGCAATGGTACCAATTGCCGGGTAACATGTTCCTTCCGCATTGGCACGATCCTGCAAATACAAATAAACAGCTACCGCCCGGTGGGGCAGCTCTGCTTCATAGATTTTTCTTCGTTCTGACACACATCCCCTCCTCTCTTGCTGGATTCTCTTCCTGTTTAATCTCCAGTTCGTAACACCTGCCGCATCTTGGAAATGGTTTCATTCATCTGTGCCTGCTGCATACCTCCCGCTCTGCCGGATGAGGTTTGTTCTAGTTCCGGTTCTGCATCGTCTTCAGCCTCTTCTTCCATACAGCACACTTTTCTGCGGATGATTTCCTCTTCCAGTTCCTGCTTGTCTGCATAGGCTACCTGTCTGGCAGATTTCTCCGCTACCTCATAGGCTTCTTCAAAGGTAATGCCCCATTTCAGGAACAGCTTCAGTCGGGTCCGCATGGGATGTGCCCCGGTTTTTGACACAATAAAGTTCCCTTTGGGCAGGGATTTTAATTCATCCGGTGTCATCAGCGGTCTTTGTATCATCTGAAGGGACTGGCTGGGATCGTTCTTTCCCCTGCTGATGGAGCCGGACATGACTGTCTTGTTGCCCAGGCTCTTGGACAGCACCTCGGCTGATTCCGAGTTCGGTGCAAAACCGCCGAAGATGGTGTCCTGACAGTTATCCACGATAATCTCCATGCCCTCTTTTCCGTAATTCTTTTGGAGCTGTGCGAAGGATTGTATCATGGGAATGATACTGATTCGTCTGGACCTTGATGCGGAGAACATCATCTCGGCACTTTCAATCTTTGGAATCGTACCTACCTCATCCCAATAAAATACAACGCGGTTCTCCAGTTTCCCGCCATTCTCATCTGCCACCACCAGACACTCTCTGTAAAGCTGCTGCAAAATCAGAGAGATAATAAAGTATTTGGTATTGTCCTCCTCCGGCATGACAAGAAAAATTGCTGTTTTCTTTTTACAGAACTGCTCGGCATCGATAGCGGTATCAAAGCAGAGTATCTGTTCCAGTTCTGAATCCAGAAAGGTATTGAGTCGCGACAGTGCGGTAGAAAGTACCGACTGCATGGATTGTTCTGCCGTATTTAATGCCGCCCCTGCAAACCATTTCGCCTTATGGTCATCAGGTAACTTTGCCATAAGTAACTGAAACTGGTTTCTGCCTTTTACCTTGGAGGGAGCCATTAAGTCCTGTATAAGCTTGAACACACTGACGATGTGCCTTTTCTCCGGCGGACAATATTCTGCGATTAGCAGGATGACAGCCGTCAGGATTCCCTCCGCTGCATCATAGAAAAAGGCATTCTGCCCATAGCTGGCTGCATCCCCGCCCCCGCCGGAGGATATGATGGTCTTGGCTGTAATCTTGGCATACTTCTCCGCTTTTGCTTTGGCGCTTAAGTTTCGGCTGTCCTTGAGATACTGGTCCATGTATTTGTTGACCAGATGGAGCATGTTATCACCGTCACTGCGGGTTGGATTTCGTAAGTCAATAACTGCCACCTCATACCCATAGTATTTCTTGGCGATTCCTCCATAATTGCGGTACAAATCGCCCTTCGTATCTGTGGTAAGTAAACTCATACCACAGGCACAGGCATATTCTAAATTGGGATAGAGGAAGTTAGCGGTTTTGCCGATACCCGCTGCCCCAATCATCAGACAATGTACATCATCTGTATCCACTAGGGCATAAAGCTTTCCATGCTGTTCCTCACTGCCGAGAATAATGCCCTGTGCTTCTGGCAGATGTTCCCCTTTTCTCCACAATTCCGGCTCGTATGGTATCTGCTCATAGGTATCCTTTATTTCTTCTCTGGTGGCAAACCGGGCCGTTCCATGCTGACCGTCACCCACCGTCTTTGACTTGATTCCGTTTAAGGTATAATAATGTGCCAGCAGGGAAATTCCCCCGATGACAGCAAACATAAAAAATCCGGACATTAATAACATGATTACTGGCTGCATTTT
>OHTD01000680.1_pt1 | contig 17580 bp, 13 predicted proteins | sample 1578871 | NCBI WGS metagenome assembly OHTD01 (sample SAMEA3879574, study PRJEB24766) | human gut metagenome | biome: human-associated habitat; feature: feces | place: USA | collected 1985/1987 | reverse complement strand
CGTAACATGAGGGAAAAGGATATAACACAAGGGAAAGCGTAAGGGCAAACTCACTCGCTACAAATTTAGCATTTTCAAGGGGTTGCGGACTTCACGAGGATAAGATATAACAGTTAATAAATGTTATGAATTAAGTCAAATCAAAACTGGAAGTTAACTATTTATCAATTCTTGCAGTTCATTGACAAACCGGCAGATATGAAATCCATCACACACTGCATGATGCACTTGGATGGCAAGAGGAAGTATGATTTTTTCATCATCTCTGTAATATTTCCCCATCGTAAAAATAGGAATCAAATAATCATATCCTTTCTGCAAATTCAGATTAAAGCCATCGAAGGTTGACCATGGTATCATCGATACATTAAAAACATTTTCGGGTACATCTGGTTTTCCTATCATTCCATAATTGCTTCCATACCGTTGCATATCATTCGCATACGCCATAGAAAATGCTTCAAAATCTGGTATGTATGGTGTCCAAAGGTTGGAAAATGTCTCTGTGTCCTCATGGAATATGGTATAGCTGGGTATCATCTCGTCATATATTCCCAGTTCACCCTCCTGATTAATTGCCGTTCTAAACTCTGAATGACGGTTTACAATCGTTGCAAGATAATAAAGCATCGCAGGGTATAATTTCATTCGTTTCTTTTTTATTTGTGTAATATCCAATTTAACAGTCATACTGTATGTGCAAGGTATATTCGTAAAGTAATTTTCAAAATACTCGTTCCGTTTCCAACTACTTCTATCAATTTTTTCGAATACCATCTAAGTTCCCTCCCAAATTCTGATTATTGTCCTTTTACAAAGGCTGCATCATCTCAAGAATGATTCCATCCGGGTCTCTGAAATAAAACGCTCTGCTTTCCCCAAATCCATCTGCCCTGAAATCAAAATGCTGCGGTTCAGACAAACACTCCACATGATTTTCGATAAGGGTTTTGTAGACAGAATCAATGTCATCCGTGTAAAAGCATACTTCTGAGATAGATGTCGTAAACAAGTCTGATTGCTCTTTATGGATTTTGCTATCTACAAACTGAATCAGCTCAACTGGCGGTGCCTCAATAGCCTTGGAGCCATTCAAATAAGCAACTCTTGCTTTGCAATTTGCTCTACGAAACATTTTATCTGTTTCTTCGCCTTCCATAAAAATTTCTCCTTGAAATTCAAGTCCAAGGATGTCTCTGTAGAAAGCAATCGAGCGATCCAAGTCAGAAACCGTTAATCCAACGTGATAAATTCTTCCAACCATATTTTTCCTCTCCAATAATTTCTTTATTTCGTCAAACTGGTATTTGTCGCTATCTAAAATCAAACCTCTTCGTGTTCTTCCATATACTTGAATACCTTTTTATCACACTTTGCTTTTTTATACCAACCAATTCCTATCATTACAAGTCCAACAATGATTGCTACTGTTCGTACTGTTGAATCTGGAGAAAATAAACAAGATGCAACAATACCAGTACCTGCACCCGTAAAAAAGTCTATGATTGATTTTTCGTGTTTGATTGTACCTAATACTCTTTCTACATAGGAAGTCATCAAATCTGACTCCATGTTCCTTATCATTCAGATCTTCTACACTACGAAGCTTTATGCCTTGCTCTTCACAAATCTGATATAATTCCTGCAGCGTCGCCTGCCCCATATTACGAAACTTTATAAAATGCTCCTTTGGATATTCTCTCAATTCTTCCAATGACTCAAATCCATTTCTTCTTAGGACATTCCGCAACCTGCTCGACATTTCAATATCATCATAATCTGTTTTTTCAGCGTACATAACAACTCCCTTTAGCCATTTTATTTATCATATAATTTATCAACCTCAGCTTCATACACCGATTCAGTATGAGTATCAAATAGTACCCTCTCCACCAGATCAAAACAATCTGGATTATCCTGCAAAAACCGGTTTACTGTATGTACCGCAATCTTTGCCGCCAACTCAACTGGAAAACTATATACTCCCGTTGATATGGAAGGAAATGCAATAGACCTGATTCCATTATCCATTGCCAGCTTCATAGAATTAAAATAACAGTTAGCAAGAAGTTCCTCTTCTCTATTTCTTCCTCCATTCCATATTGGTCCAACTGTATGTATTACATAATCACAAGGCAGATTATATGCTTTTGTAATCTTTGCGTCACCAGTTTCACATCCATGAAGTGTCCTGCACTCCGCAATAGCTCCGGTCCTGCTGCTCTATTAATCGCACCATCTACACCGCCTCCGCCAAGAAGAGAGTTATTTGCTGCATTAACAATTGCCTGCACATCTGTTACTTTTGTTATATCTCCTTTTACTGTCTTAATCAAATACATTGTTTAATATGTGAGTTCTCGAATGGTTTATAACAAAAAATACAGCATACATGAAATTTCTCTCACATATGCTGCATCTTAATTAACTGTTACTGATTATCTTTATCTTCTTTATCTTCTTTTTTCTTTATGATAAAGAATATTCCAAGTCCTGCCACAATCACGATGGCTCCGATGATGATAATCCAGAGTGGATTCCATGAATCCTCTTTTGACTCGGTAGTCACATTGTTGCTGCCAGTTCCTGTACTGTCGTCTGCCCCGTTTCCATCCATCGGTGCTTCATCAATCACGATGGTGTAATCAGAAGCATGAGTGAAAGTCAGGTCAGCAGTTCCATCCTCTGCAATCTCATCTGCACAGATAAACTCAAGCTCTCCTGTAGTTTCATTGTAGTAGAACAGGTTTGCATAAAGTCCTACGTTCTTTGCTTCCATGTTGATGGAAAGGACTGCTGTAAATCCGAACTCGCCGTCATAGGCAAGGCTGATCTGGATAGAATATCTCTCTCCAGTCACATTATTGATAACATCCACAGGAATGTTATTACCGGCTTCTTCTCCAACCTTTACGCTGAAGTCGATGTCGCTTACCTTGTCAGTAGTAATGCTATTTCCGTTTACACTCCATGTAATGCCATTACCCATGTCAAACACAATGGTTACATCTTTGCCTGCGATAGTGTCAAGAACATCTCCCGGTACTACGGTAGCACCATTCATATCAACCTTTACCGCATCGCCATCTTTTGCATCTGATGTTTCGTTCTTGATAACATCCCAGCCTTCTTTACCTGTTTCGTCTTTGATGAACGGCTTTCCGGTATCCGGTATTTCCGCTGGCTTCTTATCGCCGCCTTCTCCCGGTTTGTTATCTCCCGGCTTATTATTTCCTGGTTTGTTATCTCCCGGCTTATTATCTCCTGGTCTATTATCATCCTTTAACTTAGCGATTGGTTTCGTATAGCTGTGTCCACACAATGAACAGGTATATGTCATCTCGCCTTCTTTTTCCTTAGTAGCTTCTACCATTACACTGCTTGTATACTTATGGTTAAGCTTAGGAATTGTTTCTGTATAGCTGTCACCACACTTACATGTATATGTCTTAATTCCTGTCTGGGTACAGGTTGCTTCCCTTGTTATCGTACAAGTATAGTTATGCTCATGTTCTTCTTCAGGAAGCTTTGGAATCGTTTCTGTGTAAGTGTCATTGCAGTTTACACAGGTATAGGTTCTCTCGCCCTCCGCTGTAGTGGTAGGCTGCCTTGTAATCTCTGAATGATAATCGTGTCCGGTTGCGGCTATTGTCTTTCCTTTTTCAAGGACTGCATTACAACCACTGCAACACTTATCTCCGGTGTAACCGGAAGAAGTACAATCAGCATCCTTCTTACCCACCAGCTTTATGGCTTCGTGGTTATTCGGATTTAAAGTGCCATACTCTGCACCGCAGACTGAACATTTCGCCTTATGGGTACATGTTGCCGTTCCGCCGGAGTGTTCTTTTTTCTCTATGGCATGACCTGTACTGATACATTCTCCACAATCCTTACAATAGGTATCTCCTGAATATCCTTCCTCTTTACAGGTGGATTCCTTTTCACCTCTAACCTCAGTATTCTTATGTTCACAATCACTTCTGGTAATTGTGATTACCACTGATTCATTTTCATAATTGCCCTTGTCCGCACCATTGTAAACAGCAGTTGCGGTCACAGGCACACCTACTTCCAATGCAGTAGCCTTATCACTCTCCTGCCATGTCCAGTCTTTCGCTAAAGTAACTGTACCGACAGTTTTGTTACTGTATGGAACACTCATAGCCGATCCCGGCATATGCGGTGCGTCTTTTACCTTATTTACTGTGATGGTTACATCCGTTTCAACCGTGTTGTAATTTGCACGATCTGTCGGTGTGAATACCAATACATAAGTTGTCAGATTGCTGTCTGCACAATTCGGTGCAAGGCTTGCATCCTTCCAAGAAAATGTTCCGTCTACAAGAGTTGTGTCATTCTCACTGTACTGTACTTTTCCACCTGCTATTGTTGCATCTGATAAGGTCTGTCCGTAAGTAATAGCACTTACAGTAGGTTTTTCAGCCACATAAGCTGTTGCTGCTACAACCCTGACGGTAATATTCTTCGTTACCGGCACATAATTCGTGGTATCTGTCGGATTAAATACTGCTACATAGCTGTTCACATTTGTTGTAGGAACTGTGCCGTTTGTCTTCCAGCTCCAGCTACCTTCAACAGTCTTTTCCACGCCGCCAACAGTCCAGCTTACGCTTCCACCAACAAGATCACTATCTGTTAATGCTGCAGTTGGATGATATACTCTGTCTGCCACTGTCGGAACAGTTGTCACATTCGGTGTCGCCTGACTTACGGTTACTGTGATTGTTCCGGTACATCCCTGATAAAGTGCTTCATTCTTCGGCACAAACTTCCATGTAACCTGATGACTTCCGGCATTCAGTACCTCATTCGGTGTTTCCCAGCTAAGTTTACCTGCTACCTCTGTTCCATTGGCTACAAATTTTGCTTCTGTGGTATTAAGCTTTAATGCACTTATCTTCTGTCCGTACACAAGGGATGTGCTGTCAGAAGAAACCTTTGCACCTGCCTTTTCCGTCACTACGAATTTATCAGTAATCTTTACAGTTAATGTATAAGTTACATCTTTATAATTCGCCATCGTTGCAGTGACTGCAATAGTTGCTGTAATTCCATCTGTATAGTTATCAAATGACTTCACATTGTAGGTAAGATTACCATTTTTATCTACCGATACATTTTCAAGTATCGTACCGGCATCTGCCGTTGACACAGAGTATGTTGTATTACCCTTATCTGCCGGAAGCATTCCTGCAACATCCACCGCCACATTACTTGCTCCCTGCTTATATGTATAAGCTGCCGTACCTGTTGACGGATTTAATACATAGTCTTTCTTTGCCACATTGACTTTAATCGTCTGCTCTGCCGCACCGGTATAACACTCTGTTTCCGAAAGAGATACTGTTACGGTGGCACTTCCTGCTCCCACAATCGTTACTTCTCCGGTATCGGAAACTTTAATGACCTTTTCATCGGAAACTTTATAGGAAATCGTTCCGTCTCCGGTTCTGCTACATCCAAGCTTAAATGCCTCATCCCCAAAGGTCGGGGTAAATTCAGTCTGTTTCAGTGTCAGCACTCCGTCTGCTTTTGCAACAGTATCCGAAGTATCATTAACTGTTCCTATGTATCCTTCCGCAGATACCTTAACTGTAATCTGTTTTCCAATTGCTTCGGCGGATACAATCTTATAAGTATTGCTGCTTCCCTGCTGAAGCACTGTATCGTCCGCGCAGAAAGTATAGGTTAATACAGCTCCCTGCTGTGCTCCGGTTACAGTTGCAGTTAAGGTTTCCCCATACTTTGCAGTTCCGGAAAGGCTTACGCTGCCTTCTAAGGTTGCGGTATAGGCAGATGTATTGGAAATAACATCACTTGCCTTATATCCATCTGTTTCCTTTGCCCGTACCTGTAAATCTCCTGTGTTGACTATCACGTTTCCAACTGTAACAGTACCAACACCGGTGCCGGAATCTACCGTAATATCCGTCCAACTTGCTCCACCATCGGTACTGTATTCGTAAGTAACTCCGCTTGTTCCGTTAAAGGTAAAGGTATTGTTTTCATCATCCACATTTCCATTCGTCGGTGGATTTGGATGTTCTGCCTTTGCTACCTCGGCGGTGGAATCCGTCAGTTCTCCGGAACAGTTTTCAGCGGTAACCTTAACTGTAATCACTTTTCCTACATCATCTGCTGTTAAAGTATATGTATCTCCGGTAGCAATCGCTGTAGTATCTTCTCCACGATACCATGAAACTGTAACTTCGCCGGCATCTGTCGCAAGTCCCTCATAGGATGCTGTCAATGTTTTTCCATATACTGCCTCTCCGGAAATGGATACAGTTCCCGTGATGGCTTCCTTTAATGTCTTAAATGTGCTATTTAAAAGATAACTTTCATTTCCTGCCTTATCCACTGCAAGAACTGCACAGTAATACTCGGTATTTGGTTTCAGGTCTGATAATGTAAAGGTTCCGGTTGCATTGTGATAATCAGATGCTTTCAAATTCTCTGTCGTAGCACTTGTTACCTCATTTATATCCGTACTATATAAGAAATAAACCTTCTCAAGACCGCTTCCATCTTCAAAAATATCAAATGTCACACTACCGGAGCGATCCTTCATGACCGGGGTTATATCAAAAATATACGGTTTCTCATCATCATGCAAAATGCCATCACTGGACAGATAGGTTACATTTCCGACATTGTCTGTGATTCTCGCATACACATAGTTGGTCCTGTTCGTCTTGATTTTAGGCTTATTGCTATTATCATAATCTTTCCAGCCACTCAGATTCTGCATATCTGAAATTTGTGTATATGCCTTGTCAGATACCAGATATTCTGTAGAGGCTATACCGGAGCCGGTATCCTCTGATGTAATCGTAATTTTTTCTTTGGTGTTGGTATAGAAGCCAAAGGAAATTTTCTCTAAAAATTTATCCCATGTACTTTCTTTTACCTGAATGGTTCCGGTTGGAGCAGCTTTATCAATCTTAATCTCTTTGTTTATGCTATCTGTAATGTATCCGTTACTGTCTTTAAAATAAAGAGTATAAGAATGTGTTCCCTCTTCGGTAACCGAAATGCTGTCATTCCAACTGCTTCCATCCGTTGATACCTGCCAGTCTGCTACGCCGATTGTGACATCTGAAGTATACCAGTCATTCGCACCTTTCGTTCCTGTTATATAATTATCCGGAGCAGTAATGTAAGCAATGGTAAAGTTCTTTGTAATTTCTCCTGTATAATTACCCTTTCCGGTAATCTTCACATAAGGAGCGTTTTCAGCATTGCTGCCTGCCACATCTGTATTGTTTCCATAAGTAATGTTATAATCTTCACCAAGAGTTAATGATGTCTCGCCTTTTTTTATGGTAATATCCGGCTTAATCTCATTACCTGTATAGTAGTAAGGGGTATCCACACCGCTAATACTGATACCAGAATAGTTGATGTTCTTTATATTACAGTACGAACAGCTTTCGCCAGTCTTGTCGTCGCCAAAGTCATGTTCCTTTAAGCCTTCCGCATTATTTGTGTATCCAACCTTACAAGGAGAACTTTCTGAAGGTTTATAGACTTTCGCATTACTAAAAACAGGAAAAGATTGTTTCTCACCATCATTATCAATGTTCTGTCCCCAGACCTGTGGTATCGTGCCATCTTCTCCCACTTTCTGTCCATCCTGCAAAAGGTATGCAACCTCGCCGGATGCAAACTGTGCAGCGGTTTTTCCTTCAGCCTGCCCTTCGACATCTGCGCCGTTAATGCCACCCAAATCCGTGCCTTCCGCTTTCAGATAATAGCAATTGTTTATCGTACAATTTTCACCATATCCGAACACGCCTCCGACATCATCATTTCCACTTACACTACCTGTGTTATAGCTGTCAGTTATCGTAACACTGCTACCAGTTCCACACACGCCTCCGACACATCCTTCTCCACTTACCACTCCTGTGTTATAGCTGCCAGTTATCGTACCATCTACACCAAATGCGCACACGCCTCCGACATAATGTTCTCCGAAAAAATAAGAATCAACGACACCGACATTCCGAATTGTTGCCATATATATATTGTCAAACAAGCCAACATGACTTTTTTGGCTATCATTGAAAAAGAGTCCGCTGATGGTCTTTCCATTTCCATCAAAAGTCCCCTGATAGCCGTTATTAGCTGCTCCAATCGGTGTCCATGAAATGAAGTTCCCGCCGTTTGCTACTTCATTGGTCAGATTGCCGTCATCATCTGTTTTATATGTAATCCTGTCAAGCAGATTATTATTTACCGTGATATCATTCATCAGCTTCGCACAGGCTGAACTATTTTTAGTAACGTCTGTAAGAGTTCCGTTTACAAGTCCGGCGAACCAGTAAAGTTCTGCCGCCGAGGTAATCTGATACGGGTTTTCTGCTGTACCATTACCATTTTCCGGTTTTGTTGGTGTGATGGTGGTTGCTTCCAAAAGCTGTGCTCCACCCAGTTCTACATTTACTTTCAGTGCTGCTGCGTCCTCTGCGAGTTCATAGCCCTCCGGCAGATTCGCAGTAAAAGTATAGTTACCGCTGTACGCACCTTCCTCCGGGTAGTTTTCACATACCCAGCCTTCCAGAGTCACGGTTTCTTCCGCTCCATCCGTTTCTTCCGATTCGTTTGTTGCTTCTGTATCCTCTGTTTCGGTAACGGACGCAGATGTTGTAATCGTGGCTGTGATGGAAGCAGGAAGGAATGATACGATGTCATCAAAGGATACGATATAATCTTTGGATGCACCGGGAAGTGCCAGCACGTTTTCCTCCAAGTCCAGCATTTCCTCTTCATCATTCCATGTCCATGAGGTGATACGCTTTGCTGTCTCGGTTATTTCTTCCGATGTAGTCTGCTCCTCTTTTTCACAGGCAGCACTTTTTCTTCCTCTGCTGCATTTACCGTAAGAGCAGATAAGTCCACGCTGCTTCCAACAAGGGCTGCCGTAAGCAACAATACTGCGATTCTCTTTCCTCTTTCTTTCCATTTTTTCATAATATCAATCCTCCTGTCCAAACTATGGTGCAGTTACACATTCTGTCCCCATAAAGATATTCTCTTATTTTCCAGTCATATTCAGATAGATAATATGAACAAAATCTATCATGAATTTCTATTTATCATTCTATACACTAACTCAGTTTTATTGTACTAAAAAAAAGCTGTTTCTTCAAGAATTTTTATTTGAAATTCAAATATATCTTTTTATAAACAAAAGAGCTTCCCTTGATTATCCTTGAAAGAGCACGATGCTCCATCCTTCTAATCTTAGAAAGCTCCTGATTTTTTTGTATATGAAACTTTAACCATCCCATAATGGCTGACTGAAAAAGAGTACAATAATTTTTTACTTTTATTGCAGCCTCTGAATATATCCTTCACTTACCATCCGCCTTAACGGTTTTGCTCCATACAGCAGACCTGATTCCTGATTTTCTTCTTCATCTTCCTCGGACAGTTCTACATAAGCACATCCTGCTTGTTTTCTTGCGTTATTTAATGCCTGATAGAATACTTCTTCATCCGTGATGTTGAAATATCCATGTCCGGAACCATGCGGAAAATACTTCTCTACCACAGACTGGAGCTCTCCATAGAACTTGTCATAGTCCCTGTTGTTCATAAGCTCAGTTCCATTCTCTGCATCAGCGTTCTTATAAGAACTACGCATTCTTTTTGTCGTTCTTTCAGTATCTATGCTGTCTACACATTCCTTCACACGCATACTTGATTCTTCTATTGTCGTGGCGGACGGGCGGATGATATTCAGATAATCATCTATACATGACTCGGCAAGCTTGATTTCTTCAGGACTTATCTGTCCGTCCTCCTTTGCTTCCTCTATCTGCGTAATCAGTTCGTCCATACCATCTATGTATACGTTATCCGATGCTTTTTCCAGAGAGTAGCTTACCATCTGTGCTGCCGCCTTAAATTCTGTATCCATATCCTCAATCTCGGAATCCAGCTCCTGAAGCTCGTCAATGTACAGGTCTTGAAGTTCTTCTACCATTCCCTTTGCCTGCTCGATTCGTTTTGCACCATAGGCAACCATTTCTGACAGTTCCACTGGATCTTCCGGAAATTCCATATATGGATATGGCGTTGCCTCTATCCTCTCGTATTCCGGTGTCTGTCCCAATGACAGCATATCTATCAGGTCCTTGATCTGATTGATGGTCAGTTCCTCCAACAGAATGATTGGCTTTTCAATCAGTTTGTTCATATCCACTTCTTCTTTTACGGATATCTGTTTTCCAATAACGGTAAGCTCCATATTGACTTTTACAAATATCTGGCTTCCATTTACGATTATGCCAAGAAGTGCCTTGCTGATATAGAATACATTAAGCACACCCTGAATCACTTTGTTAATTGTGTTAAGGAAACCGCTACCCAGTTTGTTTGCAAGCGACAGTACCTTATTGGCTGCATCAAGAGCTGCCTCTGCCGTTTTCATCGCAAGATATATGCCGCCGATGGCAACCTCATAGCCTACGATTTTGGCTGTTTCCTTAGCCATCTTCGCCCACTGATACCATTTTGCTTTCCTAATTACCCTCCTGCACTCTTCGATTTTACTTTTGTATGAGTTTATCTCATTTTGCAGGGAGGATACTTTGTTCTTTGCATCATTGATTTTTTTCTGTGCATCATGTATCTTTTTGTCATATTTGGTTACTGCTTCATCCAGCAGGTACGTCAGTTGTTTCAGGTTATTCTGTAATCCTGTGCTGTCGAGAGAGACTTCAAATTCAAAGAACAGATTTTTCATTTTCTGATAATCTGCATTCAGATACAATGAAGCCCGAAACAGGTTGAAATAGCTTGTTTCAACAGCAATCCTTATGTTTTTGTTGGCAAAATATACCAGTGCATCAAAAGAAAATATTTTGCACAGTTCTATATGCCCATCTATATAAAAATTGCAGGCGTTTTTGGATACATCCATGTATAAAGTGACCGGTCTGTCTGTCACTTCATTTCTGTAAAAATCCTGTGTCAGCAGTTCCAATGTACTGTTTGATGTACTGCCAAGCACCGGGTTTATCCTGTTTTTCTCAGAACGGGAACCGCTGATAATAAACACACTGTTATGTATTGGTGATACTTCCGCATATCCAAGAATTCATCCATCACCGCCTCCTTATAAATGCACCTGACCACAAAACGCATGGTCCCTTTCTGGGAACAGGTAAAAAGAGTTAATTCTTTTTCTGTACCCTGTGTCTTGATGCTGTTATCATACGGATTTACTACCTCTGTCTCTGTTACCTCATAGATGTGCCTCAGTCCATTTTTGTCGGTTATCATCACTTCATCGCCTATGGATATCTGACTTAGTGGTGTAAAAAATGTGCCATATCTGCTGCCATTGTGACCGCATAACACACAGTTGCCACTCTCACCGATTCCTGCAGTCTCTTCTATATGACCAATCCCTGCATTAAGCACTTTACTTGTGGTTCCTTCCATTACCGGATACCTGATATCTAACCCCGGTATCTCAATGATGCCGATAACACCGCCTTCTTTAAGAATGGCTTCATCCTCTTCACTAATGGAGGTTTGCTCTTCCTCCACATCTGTTTCTTCATCGTAATCATCCTCCAATGTCTGCTCAAATTCACTTATGAGCTGTTCTGTCTGTTTTTCTCCGGTTGCCCGCCAGAAAAAAGGGACTGCCATAATGGCAATCCCTGCTGTAATCAGTAGTCCTGCGACCACTTTTCTTATGCTCATATTACTCACTCTCCTATCGTGTTCTGCCCTCTCTGTCGGATGGATAAGCACCTTTATCCTCTGCTACAATTGCTGCAGATTCCATCCTTTCATCTGCTTCTCTTTCTTCCTCCGGTCCGCTCAGGTCTGCATCCACAGCCTTTGCGTTCTCAAGGTCAAGCTGGGCATTCAGTTCACACTGCCTTGCCAGTTTTTCATTCAGTTCCTCACTGTACGCAAATGGCTTATCATACTCTGCCTTTGATGCTTCAAGGTCATTCTGATACTGCTCAATCTTCTTTTCTAAGAAATCAATGTTCTCATGGAGTCCATTGAACAGGTTTTCCAGCTTTACCATGCTGCCGACCGGACTTGTGGAAAGTTCTGCCTTGTACTCAGTCTTTCCACGAAGCACCATATAATTGATGCCAAGGAAGTTCTTTTCCACAAGCAGCTCAAATCCGTGGAATTTGCCGATTGCAGTTGTCTCTCCGGTCTTACATTTACTGATTGCTTCAAGCATCATGGTTCCACCATCCACACGCTCTGTGTAGGTTGCTTTGCCTATGGTAATGGCAAATTCCGGATTATCAATCAGCTCTTTATCCCTTGCCTTTACATCCTCTCTTACATTGGCAAGCTTTTCGGTTGCTGTCTTAATGAGCTTCGGGTACTTAATCATAAAGTTGTCCTGAAGTCCATATCTCTGATTGTCATATGATGCCTTTAAGAGCTTTAATCTCTGGACATCATTGTCAATCTCCATCTTTTCCTTGATCAACGGATTACCGGTAGCAACCGCCTTAATCTCTGCATAGGAAAGTGTAGCCTCGTCGATATCCTCACAGCTTCGGCTTACAGCCTTGCTTGTCATGACCTGACTGATGAAACGCTGCTTATTTTCAACGAGCGACCAGTTGTATGCATCAAAGGTTCCTTTGGTGACATATCTGTAGATTGCCACCTCTTCATTTTCGTTGCCCTGCCTGATGCCTCGTCCTTCCCTCTGTTCAATAGAAGAAGGCTTCCAAGGACAGTCCACATGATGCATTGCAACAAGGTGTGTCTGCACATTGACACCTGTTCCACACTTGTCCGTTGAACCGATGTATCATTTGTACCGGAGAACATGTGGCTGGATTTTAAGATATGCTTATCGTACACTTTGACGAGAATATGTTGATTGGGGATGCAGCGGACCTGGATGCATTTATGGAAATGTATGGTGTGGAAGCAATTTCCAAGGAATATTTGTAATTATTAGGGAAAAGAAAATTTGAATTTTACGCACTATTAACTTTTGGATATAAAGTGCCGATATTACAGATATAGAAACGGATTTCTGTATCAATTTTCAAGGAGGATGATACCATGATTAGAGCAGCTAATTTAACACAGGTAACAGATTATTATAAGAGCAATACTGTTAGTAAGCAAAATAACACAGAGAAAGCAAAAGATGTGCAGCCCAATGCACAGAAAATAAAATCCAGCGAAGATAAGTTATCTTCTAAGGCACAGAAATATCTGGAAACATTGCGTAAGGATAATGCGGATTTCGATTTTATTATTGCTGATAAAGGCGATGATTTCAGAGGATTAGTAGACCAAAGCGATAAGGAATTTACAGTTGTTTTTTCAAGTGCTGAACTTGAAAGAATGGCATCCGATGAGAAATATGCACGGGAAAAATTGTCTACGGTAAAAACTGCAGTTGAGATGTCAGATAAAATCAATGAACAGTTTGGGTTTGAACGTGCTTGGGGAACGACAGACAATAGTGGAACTGTATTAAATAAGTTAACTATGTCCTTTGATGATGATGGAAAGATGACACTTTTTGCTGATTTGGAGAAGATTACAGAAAAGCAGAAAGAACGGCTTGAAGAATTAAAGGAAAAACGTGCAGAGGAGAAAAAGCAGGAAAAGAAGGATGTAACTGTTAAGCGGACTACAATTCAGGCAAATTCAAAAGAAGAATTACTTGAAAAGATTTCTGAACTGGATTGGAGTAAGATAACAGAAGAAAAGGCAACACAGGGTATGAAGTTTGATATCACTATTTAATCGTAGCATTAACCGGGAATTGGAGGTGTGCTATGATTGCAGGTACAATACGAAACGCTGTGAATCAGATGCAGTTAGTAAATGATTGGGAGCAAAAGAAGGCTACCGGGGATGTTGTAAAGAAGCAAGAGGGTATGACTGTAACAAGTCAGGAAGAAAGCATGATTCAGCATTTCCGAGAGCAACTTGAGCGAGACAAAGAAAGTTCTGCATATAGTCAGATTTATAACAAGATTGCAAGCGGTCAAGAATTAACAGCTTCAGAAGAAGATGCTATTCGTCAGAAAGACCCTAAAGCCTATATGGAATATAAAGCGGCAAGAATGGAACAAGAAGCTTATGAGCGTAGGTTGGAGAGATGTAAGACAAAAGAAGAGGCTCAAAGGCTTCAAGTAAATGAGATGAATGGAAATTTGGCAGAACTAAAAAGTATCGTGAATAATCCAAATATTCCAAAGAGTGAAAAGCTTAAGGAAGCTCAACGTATCATGGGAAATACTTTTAGAGCTGTAGAGTCATTCACAAGATTTGTAAAAAGTACAGAATATAGGGATTTGCCAACAGAAGAGGAAATTGTAGAGACATCTATAGAAAAGGGGCAGGTTGCAGAGGATTCAAACGATACTGAAATGTCTGAACAGTTAACATCAGATACAACTGTTTCAGTAGATGAGGCAGCAAAAATAGTAAATGATTCGAAGCGAGATTTACAATTAAGTGATGTTCACCAAATTGAAAAAGATGTTATAGAGGAAATGAAGGATATCGAAATAAAGCATTTTGGTGAGAAGAAATCATCGGTCAGAATAGACATTACGGTATAGGAATAGTCTGCGTGAAATTTCAGTTTCATGTTGCTTTTAATAATTGAATATTGAATGATTTTACATAGCCGTTAAGGAGTAATTTTTGCTCCCTAGCGGCTTATTTTATTTTTCAAAGTAGGAGGTGAGAAAATTGAAAATTAGAAAGGTTGATGACAAACCGATGGTCATTCACACCAAGGAGAAAGCCAAGATTCATGCCCACGAACCGAAGGGAGCCAAGATTAAGGGGAGTAACATCTATACAGTAGAGAGAGGTCCTAAGACAGCTGGTGCAAAGGTAACTGATACGGATAGAAAGAAGTCCTATCGCAAGAGTACCATTCATCAGTCGGAGCCGAAGAATAAGGGATTATCAAGATTCAAGCAAAACCTTAAGGAATCAAACACTTCCATCAAGACCAAGAACACGAATCTTCACATTGCAGGAAGAACTGGAGCACTTGTAGCCGGGGCAGTAACAGATCAGGTGGAAGGCGGTCAGGAGGTATCGCAGGCAGCATATCTTGCATATGAAGCAAGCCGCCCTGTTACCGGAACTGCTTCTAAGGGTGCAGCACTTTTCAGGAAAAAGGCGGCAGCCGAGGCAAAGAAGCGTATCAAGAAGGTAGAGGCAGGAAAGAAGCTGGCAAAAAAGACAGCAAAGAAAGCTGCCAAAGATACAGCCAAGGCGGTAGCTAAAGAGACGGCAAAAGAAACAGCAAAGACTACTGCCAAGGTTGCAACAAAAACTGCGACAAAGGCAGCTGCTACAGCGGCAGGAACAGCGGTTGCACCGGGAGTTGGCACGGCAATCGGCATGGCAGCCGGATATGCTGCAGGTGTGTCCATAGAGGTCAAGGATGAAAAGATGACCAACCGGAGCAGGAAGATAAAATTCTTTCTGGATAAGATGAAAGCACAGGAGAATCAGACAGACAGCGTGGCAAAGCTGGTAAAGGATCTGATTGTGCGAAAAGCGATTACCTGGGTAAAGGCAGCTGCACCGATTATCGGATTGGTGCTTTTATTACTTGTTCTTGTAGTTGCCATGATTGCGGTTCCGGTTATAGCGGTGATAGCAATCCTTTACAATTCTCCATTTGCTTTATTTCTGCCACCACTTGAATCAGGAGATACCGTGCAGACAGTAACGAGTGCTTATGTGCAGGAGTTTAACCGGGATGTGAATACGAAAGTGAATGAGCATACCGGATATGACCTTGGAGAGCTTGTATATGTGGATTATGAAGGTATGGAAGAAAACCCAAGCAATTACTATGACATCATGGCAGTCTATATGGTCAAGCATGGTGTCGGAGATACTGCAACAGTCATGAATGATACTTCTAAAGGCTGGCTGCAGGCAGTTGTAAATGATATGTGTTCATACACCACAAGCACCGGAACAAAGGATGTGGAAGAAACAGATGCAGACGGTAATGTAACTACTGTCACGAAGTCGGTTCTGTATGTGAATGTCACACTGAAATCGTACAGAGATATGATTTCGGTCTATGGATTTAATTCTGATCAGGTGGAAATGCTTGAGCAGATCATGAGTCCGGAGTTTATGGGACAGCTTGGATATGCCGGAAGCGGAAGTGGCGGCGGAGGCGGAAGTCCGGGAGTAAGCTCCATGACTGAGGATGAAATCAATGCCATCCTAAACGAAATTACAGACAGCAGGCAGAAAACAGTCTGCTCCTATGCACTACACAGAGTTGGTTTTCCTTATAGTCAGGATTTAAGAGACAGCGGTAACTATTATGACTGCAGTTCCTTAGCCTATTATTCATGGAAGGATGCAGGCGTGGATATTAGTTATGGCGGTGCAACCACAGCGGCAGCGGAGGCACAGGGACTGGATGAAGCCGGAAAGACTGTCTCCTTTGATGAGTTACAGCCGGGAGACCTAATCTTTTATAGTTTTACAAGCAACGGAAGATATAAGAACATCAGCCATGTGGCAGTATATGTCGGAAATGGCAAAGTGGTAGAGGCGCTTAATGAAAGTCTTGGTGTGGTCTACAGGGATGTGGCAAGCACAGGAAAGATTGTTGTGATAGGAAGACCATAACAGGAAATTTGCAGAGAGGGCATAGTCCCTCTCTGAGACTGGAGGTAAGAATGGATTTAAAAGATATGATACTGGTAACAGAAAACGACAGGGGAACAGAGACAAATATGCTGATGACTCTGGATGATTATAAGAGTTTTATAGCAGTTGATGACATGTCAGAGCTTGCAGAAAATTTGTTGCAGCTTGGAAGGACACTTGGTGAAGCAGATAACTTCACAGAGTATTACAGGGCAGCAAATGTAACTGTATCTGCGAGATTCTGTCTGGATGATATTCAGCTGGGACATTTTCTTCAGGGATTTTATAACGATTCCAAAGAATTTCGGTTTGATAAAGAAGCCAGTTCTTCTGAATGTGTTGCAAAGCTTAAGGAGATTGGAATGACCGATAAGGGCTGGGTGGATGATTTTAACCTGCATTATGAAATGGAGAACCGCTCATTTGAAAGGGGACAGACATTTCATAACTTCAATGACCATGATTACATGGTGCTTGAAGCATTATCACCAAGGAATCTCGTGGTGATGGATATGAAGTCAGGTTCTCTTACAATCGCCCTTGGTGCGACAGAGTATAAGCGTTATCCGAAGGATGAGAAGCCTACAAAGGACAATACCACAATCGGAGTATCGTGGGAGCATGGCATTTATCTCGGTTCCACACTCTCAACCACGAATTTCAAGGCATACAAGAGGGAGTATGGCACACCGGAAAAGATAGAGGATATCTATGATTACAGGGCAAAGCTAAAGCAGAAGTTCTATTTTTATCAGGATATGTCAAAGGATGATGATGTACCAAAGAAGCTGCAGAATGACTTCCTTCACCAGATGTATGAGGATTTTGGAACGATTGAAGAGGACTGTTTTTACGACAGGCTGGAAGATGGAAAGTACGATG
>OHTD01000679.1_pt1 | contig 17587 bp, 14 predicted proteins | sample 1578871 | NCBI WGS metagenome assembly OHTD01 (sample SAMEA3879574, study PRJEB24766) | human gut metagenome | biome: human-associated habitat; feature: feces | place: USA | collected 1985/1987 | reverse complement strand
ATTCTGGTTGTCAGTGGCAGTCATGTTCTCGGAAGTGTCCTGATTATCAGGGGTGGTCGTTTTGCTGTTTGTCGGCCAGAAGCTGGCAAGCAGGACCACGATCAGAATCGCCGCTGCCGCGGCAGGAAGGATCCACTTTCTGCACACGATTTCCGTTGGGCGGGAACATATAAAACTGGATGCAGATCCACAGCATCAGCGTCACGCCGAATACGCCGCCCAGCACCACACCGGAATGCTTTTTCGCCAACAGCAGCCCCGCCGCCGTCAGATTCGTCAGGCCATTCACGATCAGCAGCGCCCAGCCGGAAAAGGTGAAGTCCTGAAAAACCACATCCGCGAAGGGCAGCACCTGAAAGTAAGGCAGCATGGCGTCCATGCCCAGGCTCTTTCCGCTGGGGTCCAGCAGCATTCCCAGTGCCCCCGCCACGGCCCCAAGGCCGATGAACAGCGTCCAGAAAATCAGGATGCGCCGGGCTGTACAGAATCTTGACTTTTGTTTCATGGTTTCTTCCTCAATATGTAATGGGCGTCCGATAAAGTGCGCTCAGAATACAGTCCGTCAGGAGCAGCACCGCAAGCAAAGAGCACCCGCCATAAACCGCTCTCCTGCTCAGCCTGCCCATCACCCGCTCCGTGGATGGCTCGATCAGATAGTGGAACACCAGCCCCAGCAGGGCGAAGCTGACCACACTGCGGACGCAGATGATCCCGCTGATATTCCCGAACAGCCCCCGGTAATCCCACAGGCGCATACCGAAGCAGCGGATCGCGATCCAGCCGATAATGTACTCCACAACGCCGGTGATCCCCGCGCTGAGCAGGAACAGGACGGCGGGGTTCTTCTTGAAAGGCTTCATGGCGTAGATGCCCAGCGCGCCGACGCCGTAAATCGGCAGCCATGGGCCGTACAGAATGCCCCGGTTTCGGAGCATCCCCTCCGTATACCAGTAAAAAATCTCCTCGTAAATCCAGCCGGTCAGGCAGCCGATAAGAAAGATCACGAACAGGTAGCACAGCCGGTTGGTCAATTCGATTCTTCTATCCAGTGTCAGCATAGTCTTCTTTCCTTTCACGCTGTATTGTACAGGAAAAACGCCGGATTCTATAGGCCGGTTTTGCATCCGAATGTGTCAATTTTATAGATATTATACACCACACTCAGGGTTTGCGGAAGGGCGCGTTCCTTAAATTTGATTTAAGGCGCGTCCCCCTCTTCGTCAGCAAGGCGCCTGTGACTCTCCCCGGAGGAAAAATGAAGCCAGCCTCTTTCTTTTTTCCGAAAAAAGTGGTATGATAAAAGAAAAACGGCACTTGCCGATTTACGCAAAGAAGGTTATCACCATGAACGCCCCCATAAAAATGCTGGTCATCAATCCCGGATCCACCTCCACCAAGGTCAGCTACTTTGAAGGCGAAAAGAACATCTACACCGAGAGCATCTTCCACGATGCCCCGGAGCTGCTGAAATACCCCACCACCAACGACCAGATGCCCATGCGCAAGCAGGTGCTGCTTACCTTTCTGCAATCCCACGGCATGACCCCCGCCGACATGGATGTATTCATCGGCCGGGGCGGCTGCGCCTATTCTCAGGCTGCCGGAGTCATGGAGATCGACGAGCGGCTGGTACAGGACACCGCCGCCGACAAGGGCGGCAGCGACCACCCGGCAAAGCTGGGCGTCATGCTGGCCTACGAGCTGGGCTGCGAGTATCACAAGCCCATGTACACCGTGAACCCCACCAACGTGGACGAGCTGTGGGACTGCGCTCGCCTCACCGGCATTGCGGGGCTTTACCGCCGTGCCCAGACCCATGTGCTGAACCAGAAGGGCATTGCCGCCATTCACGCGAAAAAGCTGGGCAAGCGCTACGAGGATCTGAACCTGATCGTCTGCCATGTGGACGGCGGCATCACCGTCACCGCCCATAAGGCCGGGCGCATGGTGGACAGCACCGAGGGCGCGGGCGGCGACGGCCCCTTCACCCCCACCCGTCTCGGCTCCATCCCGGTGATGGAGGTGCTGCAATATCTGGACGAGGGACACACCACCGCCCAGATGCGCTCCATGCTCTCCCGTTCCGGCGGCTTCGTCAGCCACTTCGGAACCTCCGACGCGGCCAAAGTCCACGCGCTGGTAGATGCCGGGGACAAAAAGGCCGTGACTGTCTGGAATGCCATAATCTACCAGCTGTGCAAGTCCATCGGCGGCATGGCGGCGGTGCTGGAAGGCAAGGTGGACGGCATTCTGCTCACCGGCGGCCTGATGCGCTACGACGACATTCTGAAGGGCGTAGAGCAGCGCTGCGGCTGGATCGCGCCCATCACCGTCTATCCCGGTGAGTGCGAGCAGGAGGCCATGGCGGACGCCGTTCTGGAAGTGCTCCGGGGTCAGCGGAAAGCCAACCGCTACACCGGCGTCCCTGTCTTCCGGGGGTTCGACTGGGATAAGAAATGACAACCTTCCCCCGTTAAAAAGGAGACTGTTATGCCTCAATTTACCAAATACGCACTGGAAAACTCCCTGAAAAAGCTGCTTCTGCAAAAGCCACTGAACAAAATCACCATCAACGACATCACCGAGGACTGCGGCATCAACCGCATGACCTTCTACTATCATTTCAAGGACATCTACGATCTGGTGGAATGGGTGTGCATGGAGGACGCCAAAAAGGCGCTGGCGGACAACAAAACCTACGAGACCTGGCAGCAGGGCTTTGTCCGGATTTTCGACGCCGTCCGGGAGAACAAGCCCTTTATCATGAACGTCTACCGCTGCGTCAGCCGGGAGCAGGTGGAAAAATACCTGACGCCCCTGACGGACGATCTTCTGATGGGCGTGATCAACGAGCTGTCGGCGGGTATGGTCGTCCGCGCCGAGGACAAAGCCTTTATTGCGCAGGTCTATTCCTACGCCTTCGTGGGTCTGATGCTGGACTGGATCAAGGACGAGATGAAGCAGGACCCTGAAACGCTGGTAAATCGGTTTGCCCTCGTGATTCAGGACGACGTTTCCTGCGCACTGAACCGGTTCCGGGTGGATAAACCTTTATCAAACCCGGCGGATTGATAAAATTTCAGGCACTTTTGCCTCCGTGATGAAATCTTCATCACGGAGGCATTTCTGTTTATTGTAAAAAGTGGGTTCCGGACATACAATAAGTCCACCGAAAGGCAAATGAACGATTTAGCAAAGGAGTTAGTATTATGTATTATTCTGCAGGAACTTACGAAGCGTTTGCCCATCCCGAGAAGCCGGAGGGCGTAGACAACAAATCCGCTTATATCATCGGCACCGGCCTTGCCGGTCTGACTGCTGCTTTCTATCTGGTGAGAGACGGCCAGATGAAGGGCGAGCGCATCCATCTGCTGGAAAAGCTGGAGCTGGCCGGCGGCAGCTGCGACGGCTACCGGGACATCACCAAGGGCTTCTATATGCGCGGCGGCCGGGAAATGGACAACCATTTTGAGGTCATGTGGGACACCTTCCGGGATGTTCCCTCCATCGAGACCCCGGGCGTTTCCGTTCTGGACGAGTATTATTGGCTCAACAAGCACGACCCCAATTACTCTCTGTGCCGTGCCAGCGTGAACCGCGGCGAGGATGCCCATACCGACAAGCAGTTCAAGCTGGATAAAGAATCCGCCATTGCGCTTTCCAAGCTGTTCCTGACGCCGGAAAAGGATCTGGAGGACAAGAAGATCTCCGACGTTCTCCCCGATTCCTTCTGGGGCACCAACTTCTGGCTCTACTGGCAGACCATGTTCGCCTTCCAGCGCTGGTCCAGCGCTCTGGAAATGAAGCGTTACCTGTGCCGGTACGTGCATCACATCGACGGTCTGCCGGATTTCAGCGCCCTGCGCTTCACCAAGTACAACCAGTACGAGAGCATGATCCTTCCGCTGGTGAAGTATCTGGAAAGCCATGGCGTGCGCATCGAGTACGGCATGGATGTCAAGAACGTCATCATCGAGACCGAAGGGGACAAGAAGGTTGCCAAGCAGATCGTCTACGTGAAGGACGGTCAGGAGCAGACCATTGACCTGATTGAAGACGATCTGGTGTTCATCACCAACGGCTGCTGCACCGACACCTCCTGCTACGGCGACCAGACCCATGCCCCCGACCTGTCCAAGGTAAAGAACGGCGCGGGCGAATCCTGGGATATGTGGAAGGCCATTGCCGCCCAGGCAAAGCACGGCGAGTTCGGCAATCCGGACAACTTCTGCTCCGATGTGGACGCCACCAACTGGATGAGCGCCACCGTGGCCACCTCCAACGAGGAGATCATTCAGCACATCATGAATGTCTGCAAGCGTGACCCCCGCTCCGGCAAGCTGACCACCGGCGGCATCGTCACCGTCAAGGACAGCACCGAAAACTGGTATCTGTCCTGGACGATCAACCGTCAGCCCCAGTTCAGGTCTCAGGACAAGAACATGGTGCTGGTGTGGCTGTACTCCCTGAACACCAACAGGGAAGGCAACTACGTGAAAAAGGCCATGCGGGACTGCACCGGCGAAGAGGTCTGCCGGGAGTGGCTGTACCACATTGGCGTGCCGGAAGATCGGATCGCCGCTCTGGCGCATGATGCCTGCAACACCACCACCTGCTTCATGCCCTATATCAACGCCTTCTTCCAGCCCCGCAAGGAGTCTGACCGCCCGAAGGTCGTGCCCGACGGCGCTGTGAACTTCGCCTTCATCGGCCAGTTCGCCGAGACGCCCCGGGATACCATCTTCACCACCGAGTATTCCATGCGTACCGGTATGGAGTCCGTCTACACCCTGCTGAATGTTGACCGGGGCGTGCCGGAGGTATGGGGCAGCAAGTACGATGTCCGGGAACTGCTGCGCGCCTGCTACTACGCCATCGACAAGAAGCCCATCACCGATGTGAAGCTGTCCTTCATGGAGAAGCAGCTGCTGCACACTGTGATGAAGAAGGTCAAAGGAACAGACGTGGAGCTGCTGCTGAAAGAAAGCGGCCTGATCGAGTAAAATATCCTGCAACGCAAAAAGGTGCTGCCCGGTGGCAGCGCCTTTTTGCGTTATTTACAAATCGTTTCATTGACCCGCCGGCCTTTTTCTGGTAGAATACTCCCCAGACACCATAAGGAGGAGATATTGATGGAAAAATTCATTCCCTACGAGAAGCTTTCCAAGAAGGAAAAGCGCAGTCGGGACTTGTCCCGCCGGAACACATGGGGACAGCTGAACCCCGTTACCCGGAAACCTAAAAACAGCAAGGCATATTGCAGGAGCAAAGCCCGGAATTGGAAGCGTGACGCGCACGAACCAATTCCGGGCTGATTTTATTGTTTGTCAGACGTTGGTGGTATTACCCTTCACCGTCCATTTTCCAGATGTGGGGGTCGCCGCGGAACAGCAGGCATACGCCCACGCCCATCAGCCACAGCACGGCAAACAGAAACGCCGCGCCGCTTCCCTTCCCGGCCCCGAACAGCCGCGTCAGCAGACTGTCCCCGCTTTGGGTCGCCATCACCGGCTCAAATACGGCGTCCACCAGCAGCCCGCCCAGAAAATATCCCAGCGGGATGGTGAAGAACTGAAAGGCATTCCGGGCGGCGTAGACCCGCCCCTGGATTTCCGCCGGGATGTTCAGGCGGTTGATGGCGTCCAGATTGGCGTTCATCCACGGGATGCTCACCCAGCCGAGAAACGCGCCGAAGCACCAGACCCAGACCCTGCCGCTGAAAGCAAGGCAGAAATTCTCCGTACACATGGAAAGCATCAGGCAGCTCCAGATGGCCTTCACCCGGCTTCTGGGCGTCTTCATGAAGGAAGCGAGGATGCTCCCCAGCAGTGTGGAAATGCCGATGACGGTGTTGACCACGCCCATAGCCCACTCGGAAACCTTCGACAGCACCATGGCCGGGAACGCAGCATTGTACATGGACGCCACCAGATTGATGCCCGCCAGAAACAGCATCAGGTGCAGGATTCCGGGGTTCCGTTTCAACCAGCGAATGCCCTCCGCCGCGCTTTTCAAAACGCCGTCCGTCTTCCCCGACGCGTCCCTCCGGGGAATGGGGATAAAGAACAACAGCGTTACGAAGGCGATCAGAAAGCTCGCCAGGTCGATGGCAACCACCGCGTCCATTCCCCAAAGCCCCAGCACCGCCGTGGCGAAAATGGGCGTCAGGATGGAAGTCACGGAGGAAGAAAGGTATCGCAGTCCGCCCACCCTCTGGTAAAACCGGCGGGGCAGGAGCGCCGTGGTCGCTACCTCACTTGCGGGCTGCTGAACCGTGTTCATCAGTCCGGACATGGCGTTGACGATGTACAGGTGCCAGATTTGCAGGCACCCGGCTTTCAGCAGAAGCCAGACCGCCAGCGTCCCCAGCGCCGCCAATGTGTCGCACCACAGCATGGTCTTCTTTTTGTCCCAGCGGTCGCTGAGCGCACCGGCAAAAATGCTGCAAATCACGTATGGCGCGTAGGAACACACCATCAGCAGCGCCGTGCGGAGGGCCGAGCCTTCCCGTGTGTACGACCAGACCACCAGCGCGTAGCCGGTCATGGCGCTGCCCAGCCCGGAGATCATCTGGGTAAACCACAGCAGCAGATAGCTGCGCATTTCCTTAAGATCGGATAGATATTGTTTCATGATGACTTTGCTCCTTCATTCTGAATTTCACCGGAATGCAAAGCCATAAGGACAGTCACTTCTCCATGCGGCCCTGTCCTATCCGGCTTTGCATGGAGCAAATGCAATGCAGAGTATCACAGTGATATCCTCCTTTTGTCATCATTATAGCAGATTTTCACCTGTTTTCAATCCCCGTGCCTTTCAGAAAGCTCTGACGAAATCAAAAAAGCTGTGAGCGGAAAAGATCCGCTCACAGCCGCAGACGATTGCGTCAGCGCTTTCTTAGACCTCGTCGGTCTGGGAAGCCGCTGCCTCGGCCTGAATGTCGGGGAAATGGGACAGTACCGGTTCCTCCGGAATGCCCTTGATCTTACGGTTTACATAATTCTTCGTGATCTTCATGACCATGGGGCACAGAACCACCACGCCGATCAGGTTGGGCAGCATCATCAGGCCGTTGAAGGTGTCGGAGATGTCCCACGCCAGAGAGGACGTCATGACCGCGCCGGAAAGGATCATCACGACGAAGATCACCTTGTAGATTTTCGTGGCCTTTTCGCCGAACAGATATTCCACCGCCTTGGTGCCGTACTGCGACCAGCCGAGCACCGTGGTAAAGGCGAACAGCAGCATGGCCAGAGCCACAAACTTTTCGCCAAGGGGGCCAAAAACATTGCCGAAGGCGCGGGCGACCAGCGTAGCGTCGTCCACACCCGCCACGGCAAGGCCGGTCTCCAGATCGATATAGCCGGAAGACAGAACCACGATGGCGGTCATGGTGCAGACCACGAAGGTATCGAAGAACACCTCAAAAATGCCCCACATGCCCTGAGCGACAGGCTCCTTGACGTTGGAGGAAGAATGCACCATGACGGAGGAGCCGAGACCCGCCTCATTGGAAAACACCCCCCGCTTGCACCCTTGGGTAATGGCCTGCTGGATGGCGATACCCGCCGCGCCGCCCGCGACGGCCTTGCTGCCGAAAGCGAAGCGGAAAATCGCCGCGAATATGGCGCCGACGCTGCTGATATGGGTAAAGAACACGATCAGCGAGCCGATGATGTACAGCACCGCCATGAACGGCACGACCCGCTCGGCGACAGTGGCAATGCGCTGCAGGCCGCCGATGACGATCAGCGCCGCGAGGATCATCAGCACAATGCCGCAGGCCAGAGAAACCACGCTCATGCCGCCCACGGTAGCAGTCACGCCGCCGAAGAACGCGGATTTCATATTCAGGACGATCTTATTGATCTGCCCCATATTGCCGATGCCGAAGGATGCCAGAATGGCAAAAATGGAGAACAGAACCGCAAGGACGCTGCCGATGGTCTTGCAGTGCTTCTTGCCGCCCAGACCGTCTTTCAGATAGTACATCGCACCTCCCGACCACTCGCCCTGACTGTTGCGGCGGCGGTAGTAGATGCCCAGCACATTTTCGGAGAAATTGGTCATCATCCCGAAAAAGGCCGCAACCCACATCCAGAACACCGCGCCGGGGCCGCCGATGACGATGGCTGCCGACACGCCGGCGATATTGCCGGTGCCGATGGTGGCGGCGAGGGCCGTACACAGCGCCTGAAACTGGGAAATGGTCTTTTTGTCCGTTTTCGCGTGGACACCGCTGTCCCTGCGGAACATGCCGCCGATGGTCTGCTGCCACCAGTAGCCAATGTGGGAGATCTGGAACCACTTCGTGCAGCAGGTCATCAGAATACCCGTGCCGATCAGCAGGACCAGACCGATCTTCACCCAGATAAAGGCGTTGATCTTGTCATTGATCTCGGCGAGTGTGGTCAGGAAATTCTCCATACGTATCCTCTCTTTCCAGCTTCGCGTTCTTTGCAAAGCCAACAAAAAAATAAAGACAGACTGCGCAAAACGCGCAATCTGTCCAAAAAAACAAACATTTCCCCTACGGACGGTATGGAAATCACTTTGTCCTTTTGCCTGAGAGATTGACGCGCAATGCGTTTTGCCCCTTCGGCACTCAATTCAATGAGCTTCTCCAAAGTTCTATCAGCTTACAGTCCTCATCCATGCTGGACACCTGAGAGTGTTACTCCTTCGGTTGCGGCAAGCCGCATTTCCTGCAAGCGTCATATAGATGTTAATAATTATACTATGCTCTCCCCAAAATGCAAGTGCAAATCGGGAAAAATTCATTTTTTGTTAGTTTTTCCAACTCAGGACCTTTTCCCGCAGGCCGTCCACGTCCAGAACGCCCAAAGCAAAGCCCTTTTTCACCAGCTCCTCCGGCAAATATTCGTCGTACTTGTCAAAAAGAGGCAGCTCCTTGGGATACACCAGCTCCATTGGGTCAATGGGTTTGCGGATCTCTTCGGCCAGCACCCGGAAGAAAGTGGCTTCGTCGGCCTTCATGGTGAACTGGATAAAGAACGGGCGGGCGGAATCCAGATTTCGCAGGCCGAGGCGGTCGGCGCACTTGATTTTCAGGAACCGCTCCATGGTCAGGAAGGTGTACGTCCCCACCCAGGGCAGCAGGCACCACATGTTGCCCCCCAGGTTAATCAGCGTTTTCTCCGCCGCGCCGGAGTGAGCGGCGGTGAAGCGCGCCTGCTCCAGCCGCGCCACCGCATTTTTCATCAGATAGGGATACTGCCTGTCCTCCTGAAGCACCCGGCGCATTCTTGTGAGAATTTTGGTGTGCAGGTCGCCGGGGCACTGGCCAAAATAGGCGGGGACACTGCCCTTCACCTGCCGGCAGTAGATCAGGCGGCGCTTGTGGTCTACGTCCAGCACCTGCCAGACATGCCCCGCAATGGCCAGCTTCTCCCCCACGGGAGGCGGCGAAACCACCGTCCCCAGCTCCTGAGACTCGCTGCGGACGGTGTATTCCTCGCTTTCCTGAAACACACCGTAGAACTTGAAGGAGTTGATGACCCGCTCCCCCGCCAGTCCCACGATCAGACCGCCCTGCTCCGTCTGCTGAATGTGGTCTGTGGCGATGAGATGCCGGAGCAGCACCCGGTAGTCCTCCTGCGTGATCCTGTGGAAGTAATGCAGCCGCAGCACCCGGTCGGCCAGCGCCCGTGGGGACAGCTCGCCGCAGGAAGCCAGTGTGGACATTGTTTGATGGTACAGGAGACTGAACGGCAGTCTGTCCAGCCGGGGCGGCTCCACCCAGCGTTCTTCCAGATACAGCTGCACCAGCGCAATGCCCTGCAATAGCTTCCATGGAATGGTGGTGGGCAGCATGGCCCGCACCTCCGGCTCGTCCTCCCGGATGACGAACCACATTTCCGGCGGAAGCTCCCGCCGGCCGGTGCGTCCCATGCGCTGCAAGAACGAAGATACCGTCCATGGCGCGTCGATCTGAAACGCCCGCTCCAACCGGCCGATGTCAATGCCCAGCTCCAGCGTTGCGGTGGTCACCGTGGTCATGTACTGGGAATCGTCCTTCATGATCCCCTCCGCCGTCTCCCGGTAGGAGGCGGAAAGGTTACCGTGGTGGACGAGAAAGCGGTCGGGTTCGTGGTTCAGCTCGCAGTAATGGCGCAATGTGGTCGTCACCATTTCGCATTCTTCCCGGGAATTGACGAAAACCAGACACTTTTTGCCCCGGGTATGCTCGAAGATATACCCAATGCCGGGGTCTGCGTTGGCGGGGGCGTCGTCGGTTTTTTCTTCCAGCACGGGCAGCGCGCCGGGAATCTGCTTATCCTCCGCGGCCTGCGCGTCCTTGACGTAGAAATGCTCCATGCTCAGCCGCCATTTGCTGCCCTTGGCGTCGATTTTCGGGATGATGGTCTTCCGCCCCGTCCCCAGCGACAGGAATTCGCCGGTTCCCTCCGGGTCACCGATGGTGGCGGACAATCCGATACGCCGGGGATTGACTCCCGCAATTCGGGACAGCCGCTCAATGAGGCACAGCGTCTGCCCGCCCCGGTCGCCCCGCAGGAGGGAATGCACCTCGTCAATGACCACAAACCGCAGGTCGCCGAACAGCTTTGCAATGGCCGCGTGCTTGTGCAGAAGCAGCGCTTCCAGAGATTCCGGCGTGATCTGGAGAATGCCGGAGGGGTGCTTCATGAGCTTCGCCTTATGGCTCTGGGCAACGTCCCCGTGCCAGTGCCACACCGGGATATCCGCTTCGGCGCACAGGTCGTTCAGCCGGGAAAACTGGTCGTTGATCAGCGCTTTCAGAGGGCCAATATAGATGCAGCCCACGCTGGAGGGCATATCCTCGGAAAACAGGGTGATGATGGGGAAGAACGCCGCTTCCGTCTTGCCGGAAGCGGTGGAGGCGGTAAGCAGCACATTTTCATCCGTGTTGAAAATGGCGTCCGCCGCCGCGACCTGAATGGAGCGCAGGTTTTCCCAGTGATTCTGATAGATATATTCCTGCACGAAGGGCGCGTATCGGTCAAATGCACGCATAGTCCGTCACCTTTACAGCTCAAATTCCGCAAGGGAATCGTCGGTATGTTCCTCTTTTACCGCGTTCTGGGCATAGCGGAACTGGTCGGAACCCAGAAGCCCCCGCACGCTGATACCGGGATTCTGGTAGACGATGTCCAGCACCTCGATAAAATCCCGGATGACCTCACGGGGGGTGATATGGGTGTCCGCCCCGATGCGGCCGAATTCGATCTCGATGAAATCCACCATGTCCTGCTGGGTCACGATCTGAGCATAGTCGTACAGCCCCGCGTGAATATCCGCCAGCTTCTCCGTCAGGATCAGCATTTCCTCGTAGGTCAGGGGCTGCAAGCGAATGACGGGGGAAAGCAGATCTTTATGCTCCCCGGAGAAGTGACCTTCGGCCAGGCGGGAGCGGAGGGCTTCGTAGCTGTAAACGCCCCGGCGGGGGTCTTCCATGCACTGGGGCGTACCGCAGAGGATGAAGCCCAGATACTGCGCCTTTCCCTGCATGGCGTCGTTGTACATGGTCAGAATTTTCTCGTAATTATACTGCCGGGTGATGGCGTTGGGAATTTTGTAGATGTTCACCAGCTCGTCAATGAGGATGAGCATACCGGCGTAGCCTGCCTGCTTGAGAAAACAGGCGAATAATTTGAGATATTCGTACCAGTCGTCGTCCGTGATGACAATATTCACCCCCAGCTCCTGCCGGGCTTCGGTCTTCGTGGCGTACTCGCCCCGGAACCATTTGAGCACCTTGGCCTTCGTCTCGTCGTCACCGGCGCAGTGGGCTTTGTAGTACAGCGTCAGCAGCCTCGCAAAATCGAAGCCGTGAACCATTTCGTTCAATGCGCCGATCACCGCGGAGATCCGCTTTTCCACCAGCGGCGCAAGGCCGGGGTCGGTCACCCCAAGGCCGGAGGATGCCATGACCTCCTGCTGCACGCTGCTGATCCACCGATCCAGAATCAGGGGCAGCGCGCCGCCCTCCGGTTTGGTCTTGGTGGACATATTGCGGATCAGCTCCTTGTAGGTCGCCAGTCCCTGCCCACGGGTGCCCTGCAAGCGGCGCTCCGGAGAGAGGTCGGCGTCTACCACCACGAAATTCTTCGCCATCACATAGTTCCGGATGGTCTGGAGCAGAAAGCTCTTGCCGCTGCCGTATTTTCCCACGATGAAGCGGAAGGACGCGCCTCCGTCGGCGATAATGTCCACATCCCGCAGCAGGGCGTCAATTTCGTCCTTCCGCCCCACGGTGACGTAGGGCAGGCCAACGCGGGGAACGACGCCGCCTTTCAGGGAGTTTATCAGCGCCTGAGCAATTCTTTTTGGTATTTTCATGGATGAATCATCTCTTTCAAATCCGCAATATAGTCTTCGATCAGTTCCGGCGGGTCGTCGCCCAGCAGAACGGAATCGGAAAAGGTGTCGTACAGTTTGTCGTTGATGCCGTCTACGAGAACGGACAGCATCAGCCCGGAAGACCGTACCCAGCCATAATCCCGGCCATACAGCAGGCTTTGGAGCAGCCGGTACTCATCCTTGGTCAGGGGAGTGTCCTCCGGTTCCGCGGCAGGTTCCGGGGGCTGCACCGGGGGCGCTTCTTCCTCCGCCTCCTCATCTACCATCAGCCTGTCCCGGGTGACGGCGGCGTCATCCCGGATTCTGGCAAGCCGGGAATAGTCGATGGTAATCTTCTTTTCCTCCGCCGCCTTCTTTTCGGCGAGAAGGTTCCGGGCTTCCTCCTGAATGATCTTGAGGATCCATTTGGTCTCCAGCCTGTACTGAATGGGGCGGCCGTAGCCATAGCACTCCCGCATTACGGCGTCGATGGCTTTCAGAACATCCCCCAGCTTCCCGTTGGAATGGGGAATGCAGCTGTACTTCTGAACGCTCCACAGGCCGTTATGACAGCGGTAGATATATTTTTCGTCCACCGTGTACTGGCGGCTGCCCTGCTCCTGACGTCTGTGAAAAACCGCCGAGTCGAACAGAATCACCTGAGACTGGGTAAAGCTTCCAAAATACTGCTCGACCATGGTCTTTTTGCATCGGGTATCGTAATGCTCCGCCATCCTCCGCAGCACCCGGACGATCACGGCGTCGCAGTCCTCCCGGTATTCCCTGTAGAATTTGGAGCGCTCCAGCCATTTCGGCGACAGCTGCTTCACCGCGCGGATGACTTCTTCGTCGCCACGGCTCCGGATGCTGTCCAGTACGGCAATGCTCCTGTTGAACCGCACCCGGGGGTTATCCGCCAGAAGCCCGGCGTCCAGATTATAATAGACCACGTAGTCCATCAGCCACTGGTTCAGATATGGCAGAATACCGTCGTTCAGCGCGCCGTACGCGTCCCGGAACTCCGTCAGCTTCCGGTAGCCGTCCATAGGGTCGGCGACGCCGATCTGATTGAGCAGCTCGTAGATATACAAAAACGCATAGCTCAGGGACGTTTCCTGCAAATTCCCCCGGCGCAGCTTCGTCCGCCATGAGAAATATCCCCGCAGCTCCGGGTCGGTCAGGGACTGGTAGGTGGGGAAATAGCGGAGCACCTGCCGGTCGTAAACATAGTCGTCCTCGTAATTCGCCAGCAGCTTTCCCTGTTTGACAAAAATGGACTCCCGGGACTGCCGGTAGGCGGGCATACCGTTTTCCAGCGAGCGGGCAGCCAGAAGGGGCGAAGGCAGCGGCTCACGGGGCATCTGGGGTCTCGGCTGAATGGCTTCGTCCCGGAAAACGTTGATGTAGAACCATTCCGCGGCCTTCTTTACACGATTCGTGTCCGTAGCGTCTCTCCCCTTTCGTCCATATGTTTGATATTATCATACAATATTTGCCGCACGCAGTCAAGCACGCAGTCAATATTTTCCCCAAAAGCAGCAGGGACAGGCCGCCTTGGCCTGTCCCACGAAAAAGCTTGCCCGTTTACACGTCCAGATATCCGCAGATCACCTTGAGGGTGTTGTACACACCGTCGATGTGACTGCGCTCGTAGCCGTGGCTGGCGTAGACGCCCGCGCCGATCAGGCCGTGACGGATGTCGAAGCCTGCCCGCAGGGTCACGTCCACGTCGGAGCCATAGTGGGGATAGACGTCCACGGCATAGTCCGCGCCCATCTTCTTGGCGGCGTCAATGAGCTTGCCCACCACCTCGTAGCTGTATGGACCTACGGAATCCTTGGCGCAGATGGAGACCTGCCGCTCGGTGCAGCTCAGGCCCTCGCCCACGCAGCCCATGTCCACGGAAATGGCCTCCGTCACCCCCGCAGGAACGGAACTTGCGCCGCCGTGGCCGACTTCCTCGTACACCGTCACATGGACGTAGGTTCTCCGGGGCAGGGTGATGTGGTTGTCGGCAAGATATTTGGCAAAGCCCAGCAGAATGCCCACGCTGAGCTTATCGTCCAGAAAGCGGCTCTTGAGATAACCGGACGCCGTGCGGCGGGTGCGGGGGTCGAAGCACACAAAGTCCCCCACCTCAATGCCCAGCTTCCGGGTGTCCTCGGCGGTAGAGACGTCCTCGTCCGGCACAACTTCCACGGTGTCATAGCTGCGCTTGGTAGAGCCGTACTCCCCGTTGACATGGACGGAGGCATTGCACAGCTGGCAGGTGCCGTCGTAGACCTTGCCGGAACGGGTGTAGATACGGACGTTTTCCGCTTCGGCATTGTTCGGCTCCATGCCGCCCACCGCCGTCAGGCGGAGACGACCGCTGCCCTTGATCTGGGCGACCATTGCGCCCAAGGTATCACTGTGGGCTTCCAGAAACAGGCCATCGTCGGCATTTTCGCCGCCAAGATCGGCCAGAACGCCGCCCTTGGTGGTGATCTTCGCCGGGAAGCCCAACGCTTCAAAGGCATCCTTCACCCATTCGGCCGCCCGGCGGGTAAAGCCGGAGGGAAAGTCGATGGCCAGCAGCGCGGCGGTCTGCTCCCATGCGTAGTCCGCATATTTTTCGTTAATCATAGTTTCCTCCCAGTAAAATATAGTGCCAGACACCAGCCACTTCCCGCATGAAATGGTTGATCTTCTGGGATAAACGGGATGTTTTTGCGGGAATTCCCACGAATTCCACGCCGCACGCCTTTGCAAACCGGCTGGCGCGGTACAGGTGGTACTCGCTGGACAGCACCCCCAGCTTCTGAGGACGCTCACCGGTTTTTTCCTCGATGAGGTCAAGAGAAAAGTTCAGATTTTCCCATGTGGAGGTAGCATCCTCCTCCATCCAGAGGCGCTGGGGGTCAATGCCCAGATTCACCAGCTCCCGGTACATGCACTCCGCCTCGGTGATTGGCTCGTCCGTACCCTGACCGCCGGAAAGCACCGCGGTCACATTGGGATGCTCGTCCAGATAGGTGTAGGCAGCGCAGATCCGATCCCACAACGAGACCGACGGGCCGTCTCGGTTCACCTTGGCGCCCAGAACCACCACATAATCCACCGGCTCCTCCGGGTTTCCGAAGCTGGCATGGATGATGATCCCCTCCGTAATGCCGACCACCAGCACCCCCACCGCGAGAATCACGGTGACGGCGGTCTGAACCGCTTTTGCAAAGGCGGGGAATTTCAGCCCCACAAGGGGAAACAGAGTGTAAAACAGGATAATGCCGATCAGGCACAGGCACACCAGTGCGGAAAAGCTGTAGCCCGGGACGGCGAATTTGAGGAACAGAGCCGCCACTGCCAGAACGCCGCAGCAAATCAGCGCCGCGATTCGTCCCGCGCCGAGAAGATGAAAAAAGGCTTTCATTTCAGAAAACTCCAAGTAGAAAATAGTGTCACGGCCAATGCCGCTTTTCGCTCAGCAGCGTTGTGCCAGATTCTACCCTGCAGTTTACCACATTATCCCAAAGAAAACAAGCCGCCCCGGCGGGGGCGGCCTGCAAATTCAGGAAATCTTAATGGTGGGACTTGAAATCCCGACTTGCCTGCACCAGCGCGGTGAAAGGGCGCTGCATCCGTTCCTCCACGGCGGCCACAGCCTCCGGGTGCCACTGCAGCCCCAGAAGGAAACGTCCGTCCTCCGCTTCAATGCCCTCCACGATTCCCGCAGGACTGAGGGCGCAGACCCGCATCCCCGGCGCAGGGGTATCCACCGCCTGATGGTGAACGCTGTTGGTCAGCAGCTTGTCACAGCCCATGAGACTGTGCAGAAACGTGCCGGGAAGCACCCGGGCGGGATGATCGGGGGCATAGCGGTGCTCATTGTCACGGTGGTTCTCCCCGGCGGCTTCGGGGCGCTGGCTGGGGATGTCCTGAATCAGGGTTCCGCCCAGCGCCACATTGAGTATCTGCTCCCCCCGGCAAATGCCGAGAACCGGCTTTCCCGTATCCAGGACGGCTTTCAAAAGCGCCAGCTCAAATTCGTCTCTCGCCGGGGTTGGCGTGCCGCATTCCGGGCGCATGGACTGGCCGTAGTATCTGGGGTCAGGGTCGCCCCCGCCGGTAAACAGGAAGCCGTCCAGATGCTTTGCCCAGAAGGCCGCGTGCTCCGGCTTCCACGGCAGGAACACCGGGACGCCGCCCCCGCGGCGCACGGCCTTGCCGTAGTTGCCCCGGAAAACCTGCTGCATCCGCGGGTCGCCCGTAAAAACCACACCGATCAGAATCATTTAGATGTCCTTGCTCTTGGAAGCGATCTCCGACAGGCACTTGGACAGGAAGGCGTCCATGGTCATGGCGCCCAGATCCTCGCCCTTGCGGGTACGGACGGAAACGGTGCCGTTCTCCATATCCCGGTCGCCCACCACCAGCATATAGGGGATCTTCTGCATCTGGGCTTCCCGGATCTTGTAGCCCAGCTTCTCGCTGCGGCAGTCGTCCTCGGCGCGGATGCCCGCATCCACCAGCTTCTGGGTCAGGTCCTTGGCGTACTCATGCGCCCGGTCAGTAACGGGCAGCACCTTGACCTGAACAGGGGTCAGCCACAGGGGGAAGGCGCCGGCAAAATGCTCGGTAATGACGCCGATGAACCGCTCGATGGAGCCGAACACCACCCGGTGGATCATCACGGGACGATGCTTCTGGCCGTCCTCGCCGGTGTACTCCAGATTGAACCGCTCCGGCAGCTGGGAATCCAGCTGGATGGTGCCGCACTGCCATGTACGGCCAAGGCAGTCCTCAATGTGGAAGTCCAGCTTCGGCCCGTAGAACGCGCCGTCGCCCTCATTGACAACGAAGTCCTTACCCATGCCGGTGATGGCCTTCTTCAGGATCTCCTGATTGGCTTCCCACTCCTCCACGGTGCCGATGTGGTCTTCGGGCATGGTGGACAGCTCAACGGTGTATTTCAGGCCAAACACGTTGTACACCTCGTCGAACAGGCGGACAACGTTCTGAATCTCGCTCTCCATCTGCTCCCGGGTCATGAAGATGTGGGCATCGTCCTGCGTAAAGCACCGGACGCGGAACAGGCCGTGGAGCGCGCCGGACAGCTCGTGACGGTGCACCAGACCCAGTTCGCCCACCCGCAGGGGCAGGTCACGGTAGGAGTGGGGCTCGCTGGCGTAGACCAGCATACCGCCGGGGCAGTTCATGGGCTTGATGGCGTAATCCTCGCCGTCGATGACGGTGGTGTACATATTGT
>OHTD01000677.1_pt1 | contig 17610 bp, 17 predicted proteins | sample 1578871 | NCBI WGS metagenome assembly OHTD01 (sample SAMEA3879574, study PRJEB24766) | human gut metagenome | biome: human-associated habitat; feature: feces | place: USA | collected 1985/1987 | reverse complement strand
ATCTTATTGTCCAGCAAAACCTGCAGCACAATAATACCAATCACCAGAACGAAACCAACCGCTGCGGCCAACATCGTGTTCTTCTTAATGTTGGGGGAAACCGGCTCCGTTGCCAAAGAAGGATTGGAGATCACTTTGACGGAACCCGCTTCAACAGCCTCTTTGATCACATCCGGAGCCACTGTAATGATCTGTTCACACACCTGCCGTGCCCATTCCGGGCTGTCGCTCTGCACAGTGATCTTCATAACCTGGGTATCGTCCACAGCTGCTACGGTAACGCGCTTGTTCAGCTTAGCATAAGTCAGGTTCAGGCCCAGGTTATCAATAACCTGCTGCAGAACCGTATCACTCTTGATAATAATGCTGTAAGTAGAAACCAGCTTGGTTGCAGAATTGATCTGGTCACTGGTAACATTGGCGTTGACATCCTGCCGGGTATTGACAATCATCAGGGCAGAAGAATCATACTTTGGGGTCATCAAAAACTTAGACGCCGTAAAGCCAACCAGCGCAGCAGCCAAAGTTACAAAAATCAGTTCAAGAAGATGCTGGCGAACCGCACTTAAAATTTCTGTTAGGTCAATTACTTCATTTTCTTCGTTATCCACAAAAGGCACCTCTCTAATCTCTTAATTCCTGTTTTCCAGTCAAAGATGGTTGGCCAGGTCTGCCGCTTCGGTCGGCTTTTTGACGCAAAGCACCACTCTTACAATTGGGGCCCGCAGCTGCCCCACATACAAAATCTTAGCACGCATGTTTATGTAAAGTAGTTGTGCTTTACGGCAATTTAGCCACAGATAGCTAATATGATTTTAGCACAAATTCAGGTGTGTTTCAACCGTACATCGAAATGTCTTGATTTTTGGCAAAATACACAATTTTGTTTGCATCCCTTCCGCAAGTGATAACAATTTCTCAAAACATTTTTTACCATTGATGTATAAATCGCTCCTATTTTTCCCGTTGTTTGCTCCTGTGCAAACATATGTTAACACTTTTGCTGCAAAGTCTGCTCTGTCCGCATTCCCGTTTCCCGGTAAAATTCATCCAATTCTCCCTGCTTTTTTGATCACACGCACTTCCTCGGGCACTGCGCAAAAACCTGGCGATTTTTTCAGTTTGCCTGCGGGTACGGCTGTCCGCTTTTCTTCCAGCGGGCGTACCTGCCTGCCCAGTATATGCTGTACGCAGTCAAGCTGCAAGGCATTTACACCGCGTATTCCTACCTCAGCGTCCGCGCCACTGTGGACTTGCCGCTGCTAGAAAATTCGATCCATGCAATTTTATTCCAGCTTCGCCTCCTTGCCCAGCGCCTTCTTTTTGCACTCACTTCAAAACCGCAAAAGAACATTTATTATATCAGCTACAAGGGGAAGTTGTCAAAAAAATTGCCAAAGAGATACAAATAGGCTATAATATAAAATAAAAAATTGTGTATTGAACGGTTTTTACCCCATTTGCACCCGGAAGGAGGTGGCAAGCACGGATACTTTACAGACAAATAGTACAACACAAACTGCTGAGATGCTCAAATTAGAGGGCGTTGTTGAGCATGTGATATACGAAAACCCGGATACCGGTTATGCCGTGTTTGAAGTGGATGCCGGTGGCACCGATATTGTGGTGGCAGGCAACGTGGGCAGCGTGGATAACGGTATGTCCATTACGGCGTATGGCTATATGGTCAACCACCCCAGCTATGGCGAACAGTTCCGTGCCGAAACCTGTGAGGCCAGCCTGCCGCAGGATACCGCGGCTTTGCTGAGCTACCTTTCCAGTGGGGTATTGCCCTATATCGGGCCTTCCACAGCAAAAAAGATTGTGGCAAAATTTGGGGCGCATACATTGAACGTCATCTCTGAAACGCCGGACAAACTCTGTGAGCTAAAAGGTATCACCCCGCAAAAGGCCGCCGCCATCTCCAACGAGTTCCGACGTATGTACGGTGTGCGGGAAGTGGTTGCCTGGATGGCCAAGTTTGGGCTTTCCGCCCAGATGGCTGTTACAGCCTACCGCGCGTTTGGCCCCGCCACGGTAGAAGCACTGAAAAAGAACCCCTACATGCTGTGCGGGGAGCCGCTGAACCTGAAATTCAGCCAGGTCGATGGTATCGCCGCCCAGCTGCAGGTAGGACAGGGCAGCGACCTGCGCATTGCCGCCGGGCTTTTGTACGCTTTGCGCCACAACGCCAACAACGGCCACACCTGCCTGCCCGCAGATAAGCTGATCGAAAGCACTGCGCGCTTTATTCGGGTGGAGCCGGATGCCGTAAAGGCCGGGCTGCAAAGCCTGTTGGAGCATGACGAAATGCGCGCCTGCACCTTTGACGGAACGAAATATATTTACCTGCCAGATCTGCTCAGCGCAGAGCAGGATATTGCTGCGCGGCTGGGGGAGCTTGCCACATTCCCGACAGAAAGCCCCAAAACGCTGGAAAGCGATATCCGCGTTTTGGAATTGACCCAAGGTTTTGAATATGCCCCTTTGCAGCGGGAAGCAATCCGCTTAGCACTCTCTTCCCGCGTAATGGTTTTGACCGGCGGTCCCGGTACCGGCAAAACCACAACGGTCAAAGCGATTCTGAATTTGTATGAAGGTATTTATGACCGGGTTGCCCTGTGTGCCCCCACCGGCCGCGCCGCCAAACGGCTCGATTTCCGTGGGATGGTTATGCGTTTCATTCTTAAACAGCAAGAGCCAGTCCTGAGCGCATCCGCCGCTTTCGACCTTAACCTTTACGGTGCACGCGTTAATCTCCTCGGATTCATCCAGGTCCTTAAGCTTCCCCGTGCTTTTCAAGTACTTTGCGCCTATTGTCGCCATATCCATAAGTGAAACCGGCTTTTTTACTCCCAGCTCTTCCCTTATTTTGATATATCGTTCATATGCGTTTTTTGCCGTTTCGTTTTCAAATGAAACGTTCTCTATTTGAGTTAAAAACGTCGTGTGCCTGCAATGATCGGACCAATAGGTGTCAATCACGCGTATTTCAGCCAGGGATGGATCTCGGTTTTCGCTCTTAAAGTACTCCTGACAGAATTTTATGTCAGCCATATCCATGGCCAGGCCATACTCCTGTATGATGTTTTCAAGCGATTTATCGTCAAATGAGATAAACCCGCTTATCAAGGGCACTGGACCTGGCGTTTCACACGAAAGTTCAAGCGTGTCTGGAAGGACGAAAGACGCTTCCCTGCTGTCAACCGGATTAATTACATACGCTTTTATCTTCTCGAATTGATCGTCCGTAACATCCCCCATAAGCGCAAAAATCTTTGCCGTGCGCACGGTAGGGCGCTCGGACTGTGAAATAAGCTGGATACACTGCGCTGCCGAGTCGGCGCGCTGGTCAAACTGGCCTGGGAGGTATTCGGCTGCGAAAATCCTGCATTCCATAAGCCGCGGCAGTTCATTATACGTTACATCCGTTTGAGGCTCTGAAAACACCGTTTTGCAGCAATATTCAAAGAGTTTTCCATCTATCCCTTCCACGTCATAGCGGTTAAACAGCCTTATTTCCTTGAGTCCGTCTATACCCAAAAACGATTGCAGTTCATGCAGCAGCGACGCCGCCGCCACATTAAAGCCTTCCTTCTTCTCTACGTAGATTCTGTAAACCATGCGATATCCTCTCATTCAGCAGATCCGCCAAGGGCAGACCTGCCAATATCTCTTCTATAATGCATTCCTTCAAAGCATATCTTTCCTGCCGCTGAATAAGCCGCGTCAACAGCCTCCTTCAGCGTGCCCCTTAGCGCGGATACGCCCAATACGCGGCCGCCCGACGTCACAAATGCATCACCTTCACGCTTTGTTCCGGAATGATATATTGTTATGCCATCAAAATCCTCTGGCGCCCCGAACTCTATTCTCTTTCCCGTCTCGTACGATTCGGGGTAACCGCCCGACGCAAGCACGATATAGCATACGGCCCCATCTTTAAACTTTACATCAACATCCTTTAAGCGCCCCTCTTCAACAGCCGTCATAAGCTCCAGCAGGTCGGCGTCCATTAGCTGAAGTACCGCCTGGGTTTCCGGATCGCCAAACCTCGAATTGTATTCGATGACCTTTGGGCCGTCTTTGGTAAGCATCAATCCAAAGTACAGGCATCCCCTGAACAAACGGCCCTCCTGTTCCATAGCGCGGATTGTTGGGATAAATATGCGCTCCATACATTCCTTTGCTATATCGTCCGTATAGAATGGATTGGGGGCAATTACGCCCATTCCGCCGGTATTTTTCCCCTTGTCATAATCAAGCGCGCGCTTGTGATCCATGGATGAACCGATCGGTACAATGGTCCTTCCATCGGTAAGCGTCAAAACTGTAACCTCAGGACCCTGCAAGAACTCCTCAATCACAACCCTGGCCCCGCTTTCGCCAAACTTGAGTCCTCGCATCATGTCGTCTACGGCGTTTCGGGCTTCGGCCCTGTCGTTGGCAATTATAACGCCCTTTCCCAGCGCCAGCCCATCGGCCTTTATAACAACAGGATACTCGGCAGCGTCAAGATAGCTTTCAGCATCCTCTGGATCGTCAAAAGCCTTGTACTTGGCCGTAGGGATGCCGTACTTCTTCATAAGCTCTTTAGCAAATATCTTGCTGCTCTCTATTTCCGCCGCTCTTTTAACAGGGCCAAAGCACGGTATGCCCGCCTCGTGCAGGGCATCCACCGCGCCCAGCGCAAGCGGGTCGTCTGGAGTTACTACAACAAAATCAACCCTATTATCCAGAGCAAACTTCACAATACCTCTAATGTCTTTGGCGCCGATTGGTACGCAAACGGCGTCCTCCGATATTCCTCCATTGCCAGGAAGGGAATATATCGTGCCCGCGTTAGGGCTACGCTTGATTTTTTTTATTATTGCGTGTTCCCTTCCACCGCCGCCGATTACCATTATGTCCATACCGTGTTACCTCCTAACAGAATCAATGATGAAACAGCCTCGCGCCTGTAAGCGCCATTGTCATTCCATACTTGTCACATGTAGCTATAACCTGATCGTCCCTGATTGAACCGCCTGGCTGAGCTATGTATTTAACGCCGCTCCTATGGGCGCGTTCGATGTTGTCGCCAAAGGGGAAGAAGGCGTCGCTGCCAAGGGATACATCGTTAAATCCCAAAAGCCACTCGCGTTTTTCATCATTGGTCAGGGGCTCTGGCCTTTCATCAAAGATACCTTGCCATTTGCCGTCGTCCAATACGTCTCCAGACTCCGTATCCGAAAGATACAGGTCGATTGAATTATCGCGGTCAGCACGGCCTATACCCTTTTTAAATTTCAGGCCGAGCGTCTTTGGATGCTGGCGCAAATGCCATATATCCGCTTTGTTCCCTGCAAGGCGGGTACAGTGTATTCTTGATTGCTGTCCCGCTCCGACGCCAACCGTCTGACCTGAGGAAGCGTAACACACGGAATTTGACTGCGTATATTTTAACGCGATCAAAGCAAGTATAAGGTCGCGTACTGCCGAGTTAGGCAATTCCTTGTTAACCGTTACAATATTCGATAATAAATCCGGCGTGATCTCAAGATCGTTTCTTCGCTGTTCAAACATAACGCCATATACCTGTTTTATCTCCATCAGATCCGGAACGTAGTTTTCATCAATCTGAAGCACGGTGTAACCGCCATTACGCTTTTTTCTTAAAATTTCAAGAGCTTCACGTTCATATCCCGGCGCTATTACACCGTCGGATACCTCTTTTTTTATGCAAACCGCCGTTGCAACGTCGCATATATCGCTCAACGCTATAAAGTCGCCGAACGAGGACATCCGGTCGGCCCCCCTGGCCCTGACATACGCGCACGCAAGCGGGGAAAGCTCGCCTTCGCCGGCAAAATACGCACTTCTCAGCGTATCGTTCAATGGCGTGCCCACAGCGGCTCCCGCCGGACTCACATGCTTGAAAGAGGCCGCGGCCGGCAGATTAAGCGCAAGCCTCAGCTCCCTTACCAGCTGGTAACCGTTAAGCGCGTCAAGAAGGTTTATATAGCCCGGCCGCCCGTTAAGCACTTTAACGGGAAGTTCGCCATGCTCCATATAGACGCGCGCAGGCGTTTGATTGGGATTGCAGCCGTATTTCAGTTCAATAGTTTGCATCGTTTGCTCCTTAGTTTTATAGTACTTGCTATTAGCTTAACTTGTTTATTATCCTGGTTTCCGCGCGTCCGCTCACTAGATCTACAAACCTGACGTACAGCGCCACCCTGTTTTCCGCATTGAGGCTTTCCCAGATATGTTCTGAAAGCCGGTTTGCATCCCCTGAAAATGATACGCGCTTTGGCTCGCCTTTAAACGGTGGCAACGGGTTTACCTCCTCTGAATAGGTATGTATCAGGTGTCCTTCTCCCGCCGCCGGCATCTGGTATTCATAAAAAAACCTTTCGCACCCTCCGTATTCACCGCGTTTTAATATACTAAGCTTATAGGAGAATGCACCGCCATGAAAATCAACCATTCCGCTTATGCGCGGGGTGTAGTTCGGCGCGTCCGGCTCGTACTCCCTGGAGCGCAGCGCGGCTTCAAAGGTGCTTCCTTCATCCAGCGCGCGGCAAATGGTATCGGTCTGATCTCCGTTTGTAACCACTATTGCTCTGTCAAGAACTTTTACAGGACTATATATTATCAGTGACGGATCGGTCATTTTGCCTGGGTCATGCGCCTGGGTCCTCAGTGACAACCCGTCTTCGACAAAAATCCGGTTTCGGCTGTTCTCGCTCCTCCCCATAATGAAATACGCTATGACCACGCTGCCGCCGCCGTCGCTTCGACCTATCGCTATTCCGCGTCCCGGATAGCTGTTTTTAATAAGCTCAGCCCCAATAGCTTTATCACCTAATGAATGCATATTCATCCTCCTCCAATATCCTCCTGCACACCATCTCTGCGGCCATGGGCAGCAATATCCATTCACCTTGCTCCATTACCCTGCGTTGAAGCGTTTCCGGCGTATCGTTTGGCATAACGTCCACCGCTTTTTGCAGCAATATCTCGCCGCCGTCCGTAACCTCGTTTACATAGTGAACGGTTGCTCCTGTTAGCTTAACCCCATATTCCAGCGCGGCTTTATGTACTTTCAGGCCATAAAAGCCCTTCCCGCAAAAGGAAGGTATCAGCGAAGGATGAATATTGATTATCCGGTTTGGATAGCGCTTTACGAATTCCGCGCTGAAAATGGACATAAAACCTGCCAGGATTATAACGTCTATCGAATACTCCTTGAGCAGCTCTTCTATGCGCCTTTCAAAAACCTCCTGGCCTCCGCACTGCTTTTTAGATACCGTTACGGCGTCAATGCCGGCATTATGTGCCCGTACAAGCGCATATGCGTCCTGCTTGCTGGATATTACCAGCTTGAGCTGGCCGCTTTTAAGTTCGCCTTTATTGCCGGCGTCGATGAGGGCCTGAAGATTTGTCCCCCCTCCGGATACCAGCACGGCTATATTGGCCTTTTTCTTACAATGGTTATTTTTATTCACTTCCTGCATACCCTCGTATAGCGTTTACTGTATGACAACGCCTTCGCTTCCGTTGATAACATCCCCAAGCAAATACGCGTCCGCACCGCAAGTATTCAGCACATTTATGGCCTTATCCGCCTCCTCCCGCGCCACTATTACCGTCATTCCTACGCCCATATTGAAGGTGTTGAACATATCGCGCTCCGGCACGTTACCCTCCGAACGGATAATATCAAATATGGGCGGCGTCCTCAATGCGCTACCGCATATCCTTGCGGCAAGTCCCTCGGGAAGGCCCCTGGGAATGTTTTCATAAAAACCTCCGCCCGTGATATGCGTAACAGCCTTTATCCTAACCTGATCTTTCAATGCCATTATTGAACTAACGTATATGCGCGTGGGCTTAAGCAGTTCCTCCCCTAAGGTGTTTTCAAGGCCGTCATACCTTAAGCCCAGATTCGCACCGTTGTCTTCATCGGAAATACCAAATATCTTTCTTATGAGCGAGAACCCATTGGAATGCACGCCTGAAGAGGGGAGCGCAATCAACGTGTCGCCCGCTTTGACCGAGGTGTTGTCAAAAATCTCCGCACGGTCAACAATACCAACCGAAAATCCGGCCAGGTCATACTCGTCCTCAGCGTAAAAACCAGGCATCTCCGCGGTTTCCCCGCCTACAAGGGCGCAGCCGGCCTGAACGCAGCCTTCGGCGACGCCCGATACTATGCTAGCCACGCGCTCGGGTACATTTTTGCCAAGCGCGATATAATCGAGGAAAAACATAGGCTTTGCCCCACAGCAGATTATGTCGTTAACGCACATAGCAACGCAGTCTATTCCAACCGTATCGTGCTTATCCATATAAAATGCCAGTTTAAGCTTTGAACCCACACCATCGGTTCCGCTGACGAGCACCGGATTGGAAATTCCGTTCAAATCCGGCTCAAACAGCCCTCCGAATCCCCCTATATCCATGAACGCTCCCTTTACCTTGGTTCTTGCTATATGTGGCTTCATCAGCTCCACCGCTTTGTATCCCGCCGTTATGTCCACGCCGGCGTTTCGATAGCTTTCACTGTGACTTTTCATCGCTAAACGTCTCCTACTCTTCCCTTATTCTTCCTGAGTACTTGCTTCGTCCCGCATGCGGCGGGATCGGACATGGGTATTCGCCTGTAAAGCAGCCGGTACAGAAGTCAAGCTTAGTGTTATCTGCAAGCTTTGTAACGTTTGCCGTGCTCAAAAAGCCCAGCGAGTCAACATCCAGCATGGTCTTGAGCTCATCATCATTATGCTTCCAAGCAACCAAATTATCCTGTGAGTCTATATCAGTACCAAAATAACAGGGGTACAGGAACTTTGGAGCGGACGAACGCACGTGGACCTCTTTTGCGCCCGCGTTCCTGAGCAAACGGACAATACGCGCAATGGTGGTTCCCCTTACGATCGAATCGTCTATAAGGACTACCCTCTTTCCTTTAACCGTTGCCGCAACCGGATTCAGCTTTATACGAACCTTCCGTTCACGATCGGCCTGCGTAGGCTGTATGAACGTACGCCCTATATATTTGTTTTTAATAAATCCAACGCCGTATGGAATTCCCGACTGCTGAGCGTATCCAAGCGCCGCGTCTATGCCTGAATCGGGCACGCCTATGACGACGTCAGCCTGCACGGGATGTTCAAGCGCCAAAAACGCCCCTGCGCGGCGCCGGGCCATATGGACGGAGCTCCCGTCGACGATGCTGTCGGGCCGCGCAAAATATATGTGCTCAAATACGCACAGCGCTGTGCCGCAGCTGTCGCAGTGCTCGTCAACGCTGGTGAGGCCGCGCTTGTCGGCTATTACTATTTCGCCTGGTTTTACGTCGCGCAGATATGTCGCGCCTATGCTGTCCAGCGCGCAGGTTTCCGAAGCAAACACATAGCCGCCTTCTAGCTCGCCTATGCAAAGCGGATGGAACCCGAACGGATCGCGCACGGCCAACAGCTTATCCCTCGTCATAATAACTAGCGAATACGCGCCTTTGAGATTATACATCGCTCTGCATACCGCCTCCTCTATCGTGTCCGTAGGCAGGCATTCTTTAATTATATTATAAGAAATAACCTCCGTATCGCTTGACGTATGGAAGATTGATCCCATGGCCTCAAGTTCGCCTCTTAGCTCCTCGTCGTTTATGAGATTTCCGTTGTGGGCAAGCGCCATGCAGCCCTTCATATGGTCTACGGCCAGCGGCTGAGCGTTAAGCCTGGGATTGTCGCCAGTCGTTCCGTAGCGGACATGTCCAATGGCGATATGTCCGGTTCCAAGCCTCTTTAGCACAGGGCCGGTAAATACCTCGTTTACCAGTCCGGCATCCCTGTGGCAGTTTATTACCCCATCCCTGCATACTGCTATGCCGCAGCTTTCCTGTCCGCGGTGCTGCAGCGCGTACAAAGCATAGTAAACCGGCGAAACAACGTCGCACGGCTTATCCATATATATGCCGAATACCCCGCATTCCTCATGCAAACTGTCAGATACATGTCTTTTCATCTTTTTACCTTCCCATAAGCCGTTTTAAAATCTCACGATATGCGTCCTCAACGCCGCCCAGATCCCTCCTGAAACGATCCTTGTCGAGCTTCTCCTTTGTCGTTGCGTCCCAAAAGCGGCATGTATCGGGAGATATCTCGTCCGCCAGCACCAGCTCTCCGTCTGTCGTCCTTCCAAATTCAAGTTTAAAGTCGACCAGCTCTATGTTTAGATCGCTCAGATAGCCGGACAGTACTTCATTTATTTTCAGTGAATAAGCCGAAATGGCGTCCAGCTCCTCACTCGTAGCAAGGTCTAGGGCGAATATATGGTATTCGTTGACCATCGGGTCTCCAAGCGAATCGTCCTTATAGCAATATTCCAAAACCGTCTTGCCGAGCTTTGTCCCCTCGGGCAGTCCAAGGCGCTTTGATAACGACCCGGCGGCTATATTCCTTACTATTACTTCAAGAGGAATTATTTTCACCCTTTTAACCACCGTTTCCCTGTCCGAAAGCTCCTCAACATAATGAGTGGGAATGCCCTCTTTACCAAGCATCCTCATCAGGTGATTGGTTACAACATTGTTTACCGCGCCCTTTCCCACGATCGTACCCTTCTTTTCACCGTTAAACGCGGTTGCGTCGTCCTTATATTCCACAATGCACAATGAGTCGTCATTTGTTGCGTATACCTTTTTTGCTTTTCCTTCATAAAGCTGAACCGTCTTTTCCATTAGTGCTCTCCTTTTATCTTTATCTTTTATCTCATGTTTGTCCGACACTGCTATACAGGTCGCCGGCCGATCTAAAGCAAGCAATGACCAACCGCCATAAAATGTAATTCAAAAGACCTCCGCGATACACGGAGGCCGCTGTTATATCAGGTGTGATTTTCTGCAAGCCGCCTGTCCTTTTCAATGACCGTCCTTTCCATATCCGCACGCAGCGCCTTAATGCGCATGAGTAACCCTTCGTCGCCTAAGGCTATGATCTGGGCTGCTAAAATAGCCGCGTTTGCGGATCCGTCAATGGCTACCGTAGCCACCGGTATTCCAGATGGCATCTGGACAGTTGATAACAGCGCGTCGAGTCCGTCCAGAGCGGATGACTTTACCGGCACCCCTATTATCGGCAGCACTGTGTTTGCCGCTATAGCTCCCGCAAGGTGGGCCGCCTTACCCGCCGCCGCTATTATAACGCCAAAGCCGTTGCTCTCCGCATTCCTGGCAAAATCCGCCGCTATACCGGGCGTTCTGTGCGCCGAAATAATCCGCGCCTCAAAGGGAACCGACAGCTCTTTAAGTTTGTCAAACGCTGGCTGCAATACGGCCAGATCACTGTCGCTGCCCATGACTATGGCAACCTTTTTCATTTCATAGCTCCTTCAGATTTCTGTAGTGCGGAAATATACCCGCATCTTAATTATAATACCAAAAAACCATATTATTTTGCAATAATCCGCAACGCCAATATATAAACAAATATCATAATATAAGCTAATATATTTCGCCATTTATAGAAATGACCTCCATAACATGATATTATAGTTGCTGTATTTAAGGAGGGCATGACATGCGATACATACATGCCGCCGATATAGAGCATGCCGTTGCAGAGCTTTGCATTACGGCTTGTTGTTGCGTCCCTGCGGACGTCATGGCGGCCCTGGAAAAAGCACTTTTTGTTGAGGCGGAGGGCGGAGCCGCGCGCGCCGTTTTGAATCAAATTATCGAAAATCACAAGTTAGCTGCCGAGCGCATGCGGCCGTGCTGTCAGGATACGGGCCTGGCTGTAGTATTTCTTGACGTAGGCTTAGACGTACATATTGAAGGCGACGTATATTGTGCAGTTAATAAAGGGGTCAGAAGAGGATACGAATCGGGTTTCCTAAGAAAATCGGTTTTAAACGCAATAACCCGTGCAAATACTCAGGATAATACGCCAGCCGTAATCCACGTCAGGTTTGTTGCCGGGGATAAGCTGCGTATAGCCGTCGCCCCAAAGGGGTTTGGCAGCGAGAATAAAAGCCGGCTTTTCATGCTTGACCCTTCGCAGGGAGTTGACGGAATAGTTGAATCCATAGTTAAAACCGTATTGGACGCTGGAGCCAGCGCATGTCCTCCAGTAGTGGCTGGGGTAGGGATTGGCGGAACAATGGAGGCGGCCGCCCTGCTGGCCAAGCGCCAGCTGCTAAGGCCCCTTGGAGCGCCGTCTCCCGATACGAGAATCGCTGGCATCGAAAGGGAAGCCCTCGAATTGATAAACAAATCAGGCGTTGGCCCTATGGGCCTGGGAGGGGCTACCACGGCGCTGGCCGTTCATGCCGAAGCCCTACATACGCATATAGCGGGCCTTCCCGTAGCCGTAAATCTACAATGCCATGCATGCAGGCATGCGGAAAGGACGCTATAGATGCTTAGCAAAAGCGTAACGCTCCCATTACAAGCTGACAGCGATGAAATGAAGTCCCTGCGTTGCGGGGAGCCCGTTTATCTTTCCGGTTATATATATTCAGCGCGCGATGCTGCCCATGCAAAATTTAAGGAGCTGCTGAAATCAGGATGCAGGCTTCCCATGGATATGCCGGCCTGCATATACTATGCCGGTCCTTGTCCGGCGGCGCCAGGCGAGATTGTTGGTCCATGCGGCCCTACTACCTCTAGCCGAATGGACCCGTATACGCCAATGCTCATTGACTACGGCCTTACGGCGATGATAGGAAAAGGGGCCCGCTCAAGCGAGGTCAAGCGCGCTATGAAGGGAAAGGCCGTTTACTTTGCCGCCACCGGTGGCGCGGGCCTTTTGATAGCAAGCTGTATACGAAGCGTTGATGTTATAGCGTTTCCCGAGCTGGGGGCTGAAGCCGTAAGGCTGATGCGAATAGAAGATATGCCGGCAATAGTGGCGATAGACTATGACGGCAACGACCTGTATAATATAAACCGTGATTAGCAGGCGGCTCAGCCTGCCAGCGGGCAATAAAGCGCAGTAAATACGTTGAATTGGCCTTGTTAAATAAATTAAAGGAGCAAATTAGAGATGGCAACTTGTGCGATAACCGGAGTAAACTGGGGCGATGAGGGAAAGGGAAGAATGGTGGACCTGATCGCCGAGGACTATGATATAGTAGTACGCTATCAGGGAGGAAGCAACGCGGGACACACAATAGTGAACGAGCATGGGAAGTTTGCCCTGAACCTCATACCTTCGGGAATCTTCAGAAAGGGCGTTGTTAATGTTCTTGGGAACGGAATGGTAATAGATCCCGAACACCTCGTAGGCGAGATAGAGGGACTGCTAAAGGCCGGAATCGAGATAAGCCCAGAAAACCTTATGATCAGCGACCGTGCCGTGGTGGTGTTTCCCTTTCATAAAGAGCTTGACTCGCTTGAGGAGGGGCGCCTTGGCGATGCGAAGTTTGGCTCTACAAAACGTGGGATAGCTCCGTCTTATGGGGATAAGTATCAAAAGAAGGCAATACTTATGGGCGAACTGCTCATGCCTGAAAAGCTCCAATCCCGATTAAAAGGCATATTGGACTGGAAAAACCTGATGATAGAAGGGGTGTATGGTGAAAAACCATATTCACTCGGTTCAATGATGGATTGGCTAAAGGCCATGTGCGAAAAAATAGGCGGCCATATATGCGATACGGGAGCATTTCTTCGCGGAGAACACGCGGCTGGAAGGAACATAATGTTTGAGTCCCAGCTTGGCGCGCTGCGCGATATAGATTTCGGAATTTACCCGTATACTTCGTCCTCATCGCCAATAGCGGCTTACGCCCCCATTGGCGCTGGAATGCCGGGCGTTAACGTTGAGCGCGTCGTAGGAGTTGTGAAAGCGTATTCCACATGCGTCGGCGAAGGCCCGTTTGTTGCGGAATGGTTCGGAGATGAGGCCGACGAGCTGCGCCGGTACGGCTTTGAATACGGGGCGGCAACGGGCAGGCCGCGCCGGGTCGGACCGCTTGACATGGTGGCGACGCGGTATGGCGCTCAGATGCAGGCGGCAACGGAAATAGCGCTGACGAAGCTGGACGTCATTTCTTATATGAAGGAAATACCTGTTTGTACCGAATATGAGCTTGATGGGGATAGGATATCCGATTTCCCGTTCCCCATGCTGCTCAACGACTGCAGGCCCGTCATTAAAACGCTTCCTGGCTGGGGCGAAGATATAAGCCGCATCCGCCGTTTTGAAGACCTTCCCAAAGCCGCGCGCGATTATGTGCTGTACATAGAAAACGGTATAGGAAAGCCGGTTTCCTATGTTTCCGTTGGCCCTGAGCGCGATGAAATAATAGTACGCTTATAGCCGCTTCAACTTTACGATAAGGAGAATTGTCAATGAAGAAGGAAATGTATGAAAGCCCCCTTTGTTCCCGCTACTCCTCAGAATACATGCTCAACCTTTTTTCGCCCGATACCAGATATCGCACATGGAGGAGGCTTTGGACAGCACTGGCCCGCGCTGAACATCAGCTGGGGCTTCCGGTTACCGCCGAACAGGTTGGAGAACTGGAAAAGCATGTGAACGATATAATAGATTATGACGCTGTAGCAAAGAAGGAAAAGGAAATACGCCATGACGTAATGGCTCACATATATGTTTATGGGCTTGAGTGTGAAAAGGCAAGGGGAATAATCCACCTTGGGGCCACCAGCTGCTATGTAACAGACAATGCGGACCTTATAATCTACCGCGACGCGCTTTTGCATATCCGCTGGGAGCTCGTGGCGGTTATCGCGCGCCTGTCAGAGTTTGCCAACACGTATAAGAGTGTGCCCACCCTTGGATATACCCATTTCCAGCCCGCCCAGCTCGTTACTGTAGGGAAACGCGCCTGTCTATGGATACAGGACCTTGTTCTTGACGTAGAGGAGCTGGACGCGGTAATGGAAAGCTTCAGATTTCTCGGGTGCCGCGGAACAACTGGAACTGAGGCAAGCTTCTTAAGCCTATTTGAGGGCGACGGGGCTAAAGTTGACGAGCTTAACCGCCAGATAGCGGCTGAGTTTGGATTTGACCGTATATTCGGCGTTTCCGGCCAGACCTATCCGCGCAAGTTTGACAGCAGGATTTTAAACGTTTTAAGCTCTATAGCCCAGAGCGCGTACCGCTTTGCCAACGACATGCGGCTGTTACAGCATCTCAGACAGATCGAGGAACCCTTTGAGCCGGATCAGGTCGGTTCGTCGGCCATGGCGTATAAACGCAACCCTATGCGCTGCGAACGCATTTGCTCACTTGCCCGATACGTAATGTCAAATGCTATGAACGCGCCAATGACCGCGTCAACCCAATGGTTTGAGAGAACGCTTGACGACTCCGCAAACAGAAGGATAGCCCTTCCGGAAGCCTTTCTTGCTGCGGACGCCGTGTTGCGGCTTATGAGAAACGTTACAACCGGACTTGTCGTAAATAAAAAGGTTATTGAAAGGGCGGTAAATGAATATCTCCCGTTTATCGCTACCGAAAACCTATTGATGAGCGCTGTCAAGAAGGGCGGGGACAGGCAGTCCCTGCATGAGGTGATACGGCGCAACTCGATGGAGGCCGCGGCCCGTATGAAGGAAGGCGAACCATGCGACCTGTTGGACAGGCTTGCTAACGATAAAGAGTTCAACCTTACGCGGGAGGAGATAGAGGCCACGCTTGAGCCAAAAGCTTTTATAGGACGTTGTCCTGAGCAGGTGGAAATGTTCCTTAAGGATTGCAGCAGGGTGTGCCCGTCCGATGGGATGCTCGATCTGGGCGAAGACGCAATTAATGTTTAATACATGACTATAAGGCCGGCCTATGATCAAAACAGACCCTTTTGATCATAGCCGGCCTTAATTAAACGATTATATTTATGAGAATAGAGTGTGGCAAAACATCAATTCGCACCGCGGCGGATGCCGACGCCGAAACGCTCGGCAAATGGTGGAATGATGGAGATGTTATGACCCACGCGGGGTCTCCCAATGGCCTTTCAATATCAATGGACGAAGTAATAGCGCTTATTAAACAACCTTAAGGCAATATTTAGCTTGTAATAGAAATTGATGGAATTCCCATTGGCGGGACGTGTTTCTTCATTAATAGCGATAGAGCCGCAGACATAGGTATAAAGATATGTGAAACTGACCGGCAGGAAAAAGGTTGCGGCCCGCTTTGTCTTAAAACGCTTATATATATAAAGTTTTTGTTATTACAAATGTTAAAAACAAAAGGGTTGAACATGTATACGAAAAATAGGATTCCTAAAGACTGACGCTTTAAGCTTTTGGGAGGATCGACAGGGCGTCATGCAATCCAGCGTAAATTATGAGCTGGTCAGGGAGGTATTCGGTCATACCAGTCTTGAGATAAAAACAATGAAAGCATAAAAGACTTTTACACGCGTTACATGAAAACGTATTAATCAAATATTCAGTCCAGTCCATCTATATCCGCTTACCCGTTCGTCAATGGCGGCGTCCCACCCGTTACATTGGTTATAAAAGCGTATTCGCATTCATTTGCGCCCCATGAGCATGTGATTCGAAAACCTATCAGGCCTGAGCCGCCGTTCGTATCTAAACCCCCATCCCTGCTTTCCGATGGGATAACGAAGTAAGCCTTTTTAAGCTTAAAATCAAGCTTGACCCCTCTTGGTTCAGAGTTCAGTGCATCCGCCTTGCCGTGATCGTCGAGTAAATAACATGTAACTTTTGCCTTGTCAGGTACCATCGAAGGAAAATAAATATATATCTCATCCCCTGCCATGGTATCTGCAATGCCGTAACCGCCGTCAATAAAGAGCTTAAACGTATCCTCGCGGTCATATACGGACCTGTTTCACCTGTTTTTCGCCACCACATATGGTATTGCGCCGCCCGAATAGGTAAGCTCAATATCGGCCGGTTCGTTAACGCCCTTTCCGCATGCCGGTATAAGCGATATACATACCGCAACCAAGATTAATAAGGCCAAAAGTCTTTTCATTACAAAACCCTCTTTGATACGTACAGTGCTTAATTATAACACTTATTATTGCCTTTTATCAAAATAAACCATAAAACAAAAAGCAGTATCCCTGCTGAACACCGCTTTTTGCTTTAGGTCAAGCTATTAAGCTCAATCGTTATTTTCTGCTTATAGCGCCAAACTTACACTTTTCCATACACGCGCCGCACTTAATGCACTTTGACGTATCGATTACGAACGGCTTCTTGATCTCTCCGGAGATAGCCCCTACGGGACATACCTTTGCGCACAGTGAGCAGCCTCTGCACTTGTCTGGATCAATCGAATAATTGAGCAGCGCCTTGCATTCGCCCGCCGGGCAGCGCTTTTCAAATATGTGTGCCTCATACTCGTCGCGGAAGTAGCGTAAAGTGCTTAGCACCGGGTTTGGCGCGGTCTGTCCCAGGCCGCAAAGCGCCGAGTTTTTGATGTTTACCGCAAGCTTTTCCAGGCGGTCGAGGTCCTCAGGCTCACCCTTGCCGGAGGTTATCTTGTTAAGTATTTCAAGCATGCGGCGAGTGCCTATTCTGCACGGGGGACATTTGCCGCACGATTCGTCGACTGTGAACTCAAGGAAGAACTTTGCGATGTTTACCATGCAGTTGTCCTCGTCTATGACGATCAT
>OHTD01000616.1_pt1 | contig 18377 bp, 16 predicted proteins | sample 1578871 | NCBI WGS metagenome assembly OHTD01 (sample SAMEA3879574, study PRJEB24766) | human gut metagenome | biome: human-associated habitat; feature: feces | place: USA | collected 1985/1987 | reverse complement strand
ACACTTGCTGGATATTCTGGCTAATGTTCCCGTAAAGAAGTAACAAAAAAACTCCCGGCAGAATATTAGTTATCTGCCGGGAGTTTATTTTAAGAATTCCTTTATTCTATTCATCTATATTGCTTCATAAAATCGACGACCATTGTACTAATTGTATCTGGGGAGCGGCGTGCATCGAAAACAGAAATAATTACAATAACATCTTGAATAATCGCATAATAAATAATATTAGGAGTATTAACCAAATAACGAACCTCCATTTCATCTATAGAAAAACGAGGATCACGAACTCCCATTCTTGGGAAAGATACTAACAAATCAACATGGTTGTTTATTTTATTATAAACTTTCATAGCAACTGTAGAATCAAAATACTCTTCAATATAATCCAATACAGTAGCTAAAGTTTCTTTCGCAGAACGAGACCAAATTATTTCCATCCCATTCTTTCTTTTACCCAAATATCCATTTGAGAATGAGGAGTACAACGGCCCATTTCATAGTCATCTATAGCTGAATCTATTAGTATTCGCATAGTTTCTTCTGGAATCATTTCCAAATACTCTTCTGCACTACGAACTGTAGAATTATAAACGGCCATCGGTTCACTCACCTTTTGCGACTGTTCTCCCTTTTCGGAGTAATATTTAGGTTTATCCATTTTTCTTTTTTTATAAACACAAAGGTACCACTTAATATGGAAATAGTCAAAAGAAAAAGTACTTTTTATAATTTCACTTTTTTCCTTGTTGCACATAAAAATGAAAATACTTTCTCATAAATAACACATAAATGCTACTCAATAATACAATTATCCCCAACAAATACCAATAACCATATCCCACAAAACAGAAATAACCCAATATGACCAAAGCTTGCGTCAACATATAAACCAGTGACACCGCCACATGAGGTATCTTCAATTCATTCGCCATAAGCTGATACATGTGTTTCCGATGCGGTAAACCTATGTTTTCATGAAGCATCAGTCGGTGAACGATAGTCAAAACACTATCAACGCCATAAACAGACAACAGGATAATCCAGCTGAAATCCTCAGTCTTGAGAATTAACTTTCCTATCAGGAAAAGAAGTATAAAAGCAATACTTACAGAGCCTACATCACCGGCAAAACATTTCGCCTTCTTACGAAAGTTGAAGAAACAAAAGACCAATACAGAACAAAGAACCGTATAGATTAGAGCAGGTTCTACAAACTGCGTTATTTCAGTATTGATATAAGCCAGTGCAGCAAGGATAACCAGCGAATAACCACCTGTAATGCCATTGATGCCATCCATGAAATTATAAGCGTTAATGATGCCCGTACAAACAATTAACGCTACGATAATCCACCACCAGGGAAGAGTAAACAATCCCCATTGATAAAACATCAAAACCATAGCAGTAAAATGCAACATCAACCTTAAGCTTTGGGAAATAGAACGAATATCATCCACAAAACTGATAAACGTTATCAAGGTTAAAGCTAATATGAACCAGGGATATTCCCAATGGTTAGTCAAGAAATAAGCTAATGCGCCAAAATAGAAGATGATTCCACCACCACGCAAAGTAATCCGGGTATGGGAACTTCTCTCATTGGGCTTATCGATGATATTGCACTTATCAGCTATTCTAAAATAAAAAAGTTCTGCCAGAAATAGCAGAACCAGAATAATTACATAATACATCATGCATTTTTATTAATCCAATAAAACCATATCTGAACACAGACAAATAAAAAAGCTGCTATACCTACTACAGCCATTACAATTCCAAAGCATATACTCATTCTATCTTGAAGTTTTCTAATACATTTGTTGGCTTCCACCCTAATTCACGCATTGCCTTCTCATTACTAAAAGTTAGCGACTTGGTTATTTTATTAAGTTTCAATGAGTTTAATGGAGCTTTCTTACCCAAGCAGTCCCCTATCAAAGCCATACTTTTTGCCAGCCAATAAGGGATTGATAAAGGCAGTGACTTATTCATCTGATTACAAATCAGTGTTTCCAATTCTCTGAATGTTGGCTGATAGCTATCGCATACATTATAAACACCGCCTTTTTTAACCAACAAAGGAACCAAATTTGCAATGTCTTGTACCATCAGCACACTTTTCCGAGCTTTCCCACCTGCAATACTAAAATACATTCCTCTACGAATTCCGGTTATCATCGTTCCTAAATTCCCCGGAGGATTAGGACCGGCTATCAAAGAAGGACGAATTATTCCCAGCACAACATTGTGTTTCCGACACCAATTCTGCAAATACTCCTCTGCTAAACGTTTACTCATAGCATAAGGAGTGGTTCCATTTAGTGGATACTCTTCCGTGATATTCACTCCATAATCGCAACCATATACTGCTACTGTGGAAATAAAAATAAAAGCTCTCGGTACTCCGACTCTCTCTAACGCTGCACAAAGGTTTTTCGTACCCTGTAAATTTACATCGAAAAACGCCTGTCGTTCAGCGTCTGTTTTAGGAATAGAATGGGCTTTTCCAGCAGCATGTAATACAATATCATAACGTTCGTGTAGCTCCGGAACCTCTCTAGCAATGTTTACTGTATAATTATCTTGCTGGGTTAGACCAACAGTTATGACATCATACACTCTTTCTAGAAAAGGATGTATATTGTTGCCCAAGAACCCGGAGGCTCCTATGAATAAAAGTTTCATAAAAATTTACAATTTTCTAAAATCCAAGAATCAACTCAATAAAGTATAATATCGATTCAAAATTCTTTCTTTTGCAAATACCGTATCTGCGACAAGTCTAGCATTATTCTGGATAGATATTAAACTGTCTTTATTTTGATAGATATACTCTATCATGTTTTTCAGGCCATATGGATCATCAGGCTTTACAAGCCAACCGATATTATATTCTTTTATACATAATGCAATCTCTGATTTTTCATCTCCAATATATAGTATAGGTTTGCCGGCTGCCATAATATTGTAGGACTTAGACGGAACTCCTAAACCATACATACCATCACTTAGTGTTACAATCGCAACATCACAAGTATTCAGAAAGTCTTTTTGCATAGAACGTTCTTGAAATCCTATATAAATCACATTCTCTTTTTGCTCACCAAATGCTTTAATCACTTCCGCTTTCGCCCCACCGCCAATAAATAAAAACGAAATATACTTATTTTCCACAAGTGAAATGGCAGATAATATATTATCCAAGCCTTGTGCATATCCTAAATTTCCTGCGAACTGAAATATAAAGCCAGGAATTTCCAATTGATTATACAAACGAGTTTCTTCCTTACGTAAAGGAAAAACTTCTTTATTATCCGCCCAATTAGGTATCAGTTCTACTTTTGTCTTTCCTTTAGTTTTTCTTTTGATAACTTCTGTCATATCTCTCCCAATGGAAATGCAGAGATCAGCATTGACGTATGACTTATCAAAAATCATTTTTAGAATTTTATATCCTAAAGAAGATATATTTATCTTTTTGATTGCTACCAAGTTTTCTGGAAAGATGTCATGTACTAAAAGTTTATAGTGAATCTCCTTAAAAAATGATATCACAGGAATCAATGCCAGCAGAAAAGCAGGATTTGTAACCACCAATAGTTCCTCTCCTCGCTTTACATTCTTCAAAATTTTAAAAGCAAGAAATATACTTGAAAGAAAAAGTCGGAACGCACGTTTTACAAAGTTATTTTTATTTATTTCTGCCATCAATACACGATGAATATGTACTCCATTATGTATTTCAAACTTTTTGGGATGATAATTCTCAATTTCATTATATTTAGCTCCGGTACAGATTACATGTACATCCATGCCTTTCGAAACCAAATATTCAGAAATCTCGGTCATATAGAAACCAGTAGATGTAACTACCGGATAATAAAATTCAGAAACAATCCAAAGCTTTTTCTTCATTAAGTCATTTAATAAGAAGTATACAAATCAATATATTTTTTCATCCAGATAGCTTGTTCTTCTAACATATAATGATAGCTTGGAACTTCATAATCAAAACGGAGAGATTTTTTAATTGATTTATCTACTCCATTTGCATCGCAGGATGTGATCTCAACATTCTGTTTTTGCCAAATTTCTTTAAACATACACAACAAGTCATATTTTGAAATACCAATGCCATTACTTAAATGAACCAATCCAGTAATTCCACTATCTAAAGCATAATCAATAGCTTTTGCCAACTCCAAAGTAGTCACTCCACCCCATACAGCTGTCCTGAATCCACAAACCTTACCACTCTGATGCATAAACCAATGAAACAGTCCCTCGCCATTATTCTTTAGTTCAGGGCCAATAATAGAAGTGCGGATCGTCAAATCTTTATTGTTGATAACCTCTCCCAAAGCCTTACTACGGCCATACACATCATCAGCGTCCCTAAAATCATCTTCTGTATAATTTCCTTTCTTTCCCGAAAAGACACAATCCGTACTTATATGAATTAACTTGGCTCCAACTTCATCTGACAATCTTTTTAATAAATGTGGAAAATAAGCATTTATCAAAATAGCATTATCAGGATGTTCTATAGATCCTTTAATAAGAATACCGACACAATTGATTATGATCTCTGGATGCACTCTATGAACCACATCAGCGACCGCATCACGATTTGTCACATCAACAACTATACTGTCTTCTGTCAGCGGAGTACGATAGACCACATTGGAGATATCATATTTTCCCGTGCTTCGAAGATAGTAATAGATTACATGTCCGGCCATGCCCGTGGCACCGAACAATAAAACTTTTTTCATCTAATATTCAAATGCAAGTTTAGAATGTTTTATGCCATACCGTACGGTTAACATAATCAGTATAAGAAAGAATGATACGAACCACTTTCTTAGAAACGTTGTTCGCCACATAATCCGGGATAGAATGAATAGCATCTGCATTCTCTGCATATTGAGACGTAACTACATCTATTGAATCCAAAATGCGATTACTATTTAATCCGGTCATTATCAATGTCCCTTCATCCATACCTTCAGGACGTTCATGAGCTTGACGAATTGTTATTGCCGGAAAATGAAGGATAGAAGATTCTTCTGTGATCGTACCACTATCCGAAATCACACAAAAAGCATTCTGCTGAAGCTTGATATATTCCATAAATCCAAAGGGTTTCATAAACTCAATCATTGGATTTGAATTTACAAAACCAATAGATTCTAGTTTCTTTCGGGTACGAGGATGAGTAGATACAATCACTTTTTTATGATACTTCTCAACAATAGCATTTAAAGAAACAAGCAAATCAGAAAAATTATCTTCCGAATCTACATTCTCCTCACGATGAGTGCTGACAATAAAATACTCTCCCTTTTTCAAACCTTCCTTCTCCAGAACAGTATTTTTTTCAATTTCATCTCTATGATATAAAAGAACTTCTGTCATTGGAGAACCAGTCTTTATTACAGTTTCCGGACGCAACCCTTCAGCCAGAAGATATTTGCGAGCATGTTCAGATAGAGGCATATTGATGTCACTCAGATGATCCACTATTTTTCGGTTGATTTCTTCTGGAACTCTTTGGTCAAAGCAACGATTTCCAGCCTCCATGTGGAAGATCGGAATCTTTTTACGCTTTGCCGAAATTACAGAAATACAGCTATTAGTATCACCATACAACAGTACAGCATCCGGTCTCACTTCCTCCATCAACTCATCAGACTTACGAATTACGTTGGCTATCGTTTCCGCTGCATTCTTACCGGCAGCATCCAGAAAATAATCAGGTTTACGGATGCAAAGTTCCTGAAAGAATATCCCATTCAACTCATAGTCATAATTTTGTCCGGTATGCACAATTATATGTTCCGTATATTTGTCCAATTCGGCCATTACCCGGCTCAGCTTTATAATCTCAGGTCGGGTACCAACAATTGTCATTACTTTCAACATAGCTATAGTTATATTTATTATTCACTTCTGATTTCACGAGTCTTAGCCTTTGTCTCAAGCCCCATATCTTCACGAACAAAACGAAGCCTCAACAACAGCTCCTTCATACCTTCCACATCCAAGCGGCGAGTATTATGACTATGATAATCCTCTACCTTGGAAACCTCTTCATTACCCTTGGTGAAATACTTGTCATAGTTCAAATCACGAGTGTCACAAGGTATACGATAATAATCTCCCATATCGATAGCACGAACCATTTCTTCACGAGTTACTAAAGTTTCATACAACTTCTCACCATGACGAGTACCTATAACTTTCACTTCTGTATCAAGATATTTTCCGTCAGCTTTAGCATATGTTTCTTTCAATGCTTGAGCCAACGTTTCCAATGTAGCAGAAGGAGCTTTCTGTACAAACAAATCACCGTTATGAGCATGGGTAAAAGCATATATTACCAAATCAACCGCATCATCCAATGTCATCATAAAACGTGTCATATTGGGATCAGTGATAGTAATAGATCTACCTTCCATCATCTGTTCCACCCACAAAGGTATCACAGAGCCACGACTGGCCATCACATTACCATAGCGAGTACAACAGATCGTAGTTTGAGCATTTTCCCCCAACTCACGTCCTTTGGCTATTGCCACTTTCTCCATTAAAGCTTTACTCATTCCCATAGCATTAATCGGGTAAGCAGCCTTATCGGTAGAGAGGACAACTACACTTTGCACACCATGTTCTATAGCTGAGTTCAAAACATTTTCAGTACCCATAATATTGGTCCTAACAGCTTCTACCGGAAAGAATTCACAAGAAGGCACTTGTTTCAAAGCGGCAGCACTAAATACATAGTCTACACCATTCATTGCAACATCTACAGAGGATTTGTCACGCACGTTGCCAATATAATATTTCACCTTAGGATTTTGCAATGCATGGCGCATGTCATCCTGTTTCTTCTCATCACGAGAGAAGATACGAATTTCCTTGATATCAGAATCTAAAAAACGACGTAAGACAGCATTACCAAAAGAGCCTGTTCCACCGGTAATTAAAAGAGTTTTGTTTTGAAATACAGACATAAAAATTATATTTTTAATTTATATACTAGTTATTTAAGATGATATATTTACTACCCTATTGTCAGATATATTAAACCTTCCAAATCAGATGAATCAAAAACGTTCCTACCATCAATCAATACCGGATTTTCTTTCATAGCTCTCTTTATAATAGCCCAACTTGGCATACGAAATTCTTTCCACTCTGTTACATGAAAAATAGCATCAGCATCTATTACCGTATCATACATATTATTTCCGTAAGAGATTACATTACCGATTCTACGTTTACACTCATTCATTGCTACAGGATCATAAGCACAAATTTTACAACCAGCCTTTAACAAGCTATCAATCAGAACAAGAGCAGGTGCTTCACGCATATCATCTGTTTCAGGCTTAAAAGCAAGTCCCCAAATCGCGACCTTTCGGCCTTTTATGTTTCCACGAAAATGTTTATTGAATTTTTCAAAAAGAATATTCTTTTGATGCTCATTAACTTCTTCTACTGCATTCAGCACACGCATTGTATAACCATTTATTGATGCCGTCTTAATCAAAGCTTTTACATCTTTTGGGAAGCAAGAGCCACCATAGCCACATCCTGAATAAAGAAACTTACTGCCGATACGACTATCCGAACCAATTCCTTTACGCACCATATTTACATCAGCACCCAATAGTTCGCAAAGATTCGCAATATCATTCATAAAACTAATGCGAGTAGCAAGCATAGAATTCGCCGCATATTTCGTCATCTCCGCTGAAGGTATATCCATAAAAAGCACTCGGAAATTATTCAACAACATAGGTTTATAGAGCCGTGTCATCACCTCTTTTGCACGTTCCGACTCTACCCCTATTACTACCCTATCTGGTTTCATAAAGTCGTCAATTGCATTACCTTCTTTCAAAAATTCAGGATTGGACGCCACATCAAACTCTATATTTACGCCACGGTTATTCAACTCTGTTTGGATAGTCGCTTTCACCTTTTCAGCTGTACCAACCGGAACCGTACTTTTAGTCACTACAACTAAATACTGATTCATGTTTTGACCTATTGTCTTTGCCACCTCCAATACATAACGGAGATCTGCACTACCGTCCTCATCAGGAGGAGTACCTACGGCACTAAACACAATTGTTACACTATCTAAAACAGAAGCCAAATCTGTAGTAAAGCGCAAACGTCCTGCTTTTATATTACGAAGCACCATACTCTCTATATTGGGCTCATAAATAGGAATATTTCCACGATTCAAATTTTCAATTTTTTCAATATCTACATCTACACATATCACATTTGCGCCAAGTTCTGCAAAACATGTGCCTGATACAAGGCCAACATAACCGGTTCCAACTACTGCTATATTCATATCATTTATTATATATAAAATCTGGGGTAACTATAGAACGATTTAAAATCCAATTATACAATTTTCGAAATTGACCAGTTACAATTTCACTTGAATATGTTTTCAAGATGATATCTCTAGAAAGAGTACCTTTTTGCTCCAAAAGTTCTAATGGCAAAGAAAGTGCTTCTTGTAGCACAGAGAGTATACTATCAACAGATGGAGTAATCCACCAGCCAATATCTTTTTCTTTCAGAACGCCCCACGGTGTTCCAGTAGTTGTAATAACTGGAATTCCACAACACATAGCTTCAGCTATTGCCATACCAAAATTTTCACTATATGTCGGAAGAATAAATAAATCGGCACTATGGAGTATATCGATTTTATCTTTTCCATATTGCGGTCCTACCAATTCTATTTGCAAACCACTATATTCTGTTTGAATAATCTTTTTTATGTTTTCAAAAGTATATTCCGCATCTCCTTCACCTGCTATTACCAATTCCCACTGACTTCTTATATTCTCAGGTAACTTCTTCCATGCCTTAAACAATATTAATAGCCCTTTTTTAGGATGGAGTCTTGACAAAAACAAAAGTTTTTTTTTATCTCGTCCTCCAATATTCCATTTTTTTAAAGGATAATTATTTATTTCAATACTATTTGGAATAACAGCAATAGGATTATTAAAGCCCAATGATCTTATATGCTGAGCTTCCATATCAGCCGTTGCATGTATACATATAGCTTTTTCTAAGTCATATCTTTGATAAAAAAATAGAGCTATTTTCTTTTTTAAGGCTTTTTGAGATAATGACCACGGTTCAAGCGCACCTCTGGGACTCCATATATAAGGAATATTTTTTCTTTGACACAATTTTGCTACATTATGCAATTCTAATGTCCACAAATTATGCAATTGAACTAAATTTGTACAAGAATCTATCGAAGCTACATAATTACTACAATTAATTTTATCTATGAACTTTACTTCTGGGCTTACCAATCTAACCTCAATAGCATTTTCATCTAACAAATTAGTATTCGGAGATAATGAATTATAAGCAACTATTACATTTTTAAATTCATCATTCTGCAAACCGCAACAGAGCGTAGGCAAACTCCTTGATGGCCCCCCCGCACTTTTATCTAAAGTATTGATACAATGGAATATTTTCATATAATATATACATTCACATGTGACTACCAGATTCCATATTCCCCTTTAGGTCACATTGAACTATTTTATTAATTAATAACTAGTACCCTGCGGAGTATATCTTTTCTATAAGACACATTAAAAAACAATTTGAGTATTTACAGACCTTACTCTTGATTTATTGATTTATCTATCGCTTTCTTCAAAGCCCAAATATATTCTTTGCCATTTTGCAAATCGGGCTCCATGTAATTACCTTCTCCCCATTCATTCCATGATTTCAAAAATATAATTTGTTTTGAACTGGGCTTAGACTTAACAGCATCTATCACCATTTCTGCATGCTTCATAAAAAGCTTTGGAGTAGATCCCTCAAAAATGACACCACGTTTACCACTCCTTGGAGTATGATCCCAATTGGGAAGAATAGAAGGGAAAATATTTTCCGCACTATCTACCTCTTTTTTTATGAGATGTTTAATCATCTTTGAGTACTTCAATCTTAAGGGATAGTGAAATGTTTTGTATCTAAATAGCTTAAACACATTTTCTCTAATACACTTAGGATCAAATCTATAAGCTCCTAAACGCAACATATTGATCGCATCAAAACCATCATTTAGCAATCTGCTATTTTCTTTTTCATCTATAGAATACGCTACAAAGAAAAAAGAATCGGCAATGCCTGATTCCTTAATCAATTTATTCCATAAGCTTTTAAAATTAGGAAAGTCAGGAATCAGCAAGGGACGATATATTACAAATAATGGTCGATTATCAATTCTTATATATCGCTTATCTGAGATAATAGGAATTATAGTCTTAAAATGATTTATAATATCATCATCTCCCGGATATTGTTGTTCTATCAATATCTTTCCCTGAGATTTATACTGTGTATTCCAAGACTTAGATAACCATGAATCATTTGCCCAGCCTAAACAAAAAGGGAAATCAGGTTTCCCTGTTTTTACTACTTCATTTATTGGATATTCTAACAATTGTTTTCCATTCCCAAACCAATAATGCCAATAACAAAAGCCATACACCCCAGCTTCCCTAGCCAGTTCAGCCTGCGCTTCTCTCACTTCCGGAATTCTTAAATCATAAAAGCCTAAATCTTTTGGTATTTTGGGCTGCAAATGATGTCTAAACAAAGGCTTTGCCTTAGCTACATTAGTCCATTCCGTAAACCCATTCCCCCACCATCCATTATTCTCTGGAATAGGATGATATTGCGGCAAATAATATGCAATAATTTTAACCATGATATAATAATTGTGTTATTACGCTCTCAGGTGCATGCGCCCGATTGTCGCTCTTTGAATAAATTTTAGTAAAAAGTATATAATCCAAGCCTCCAATAATTGAATTCCATACCCACGCCCCAACACAAATACACCATTAAATATCAACATAGAATACGTAAGCAGTAAATATATGTCAGGTATGTCAAGAAAACGACGCCTACCTATTTTACAAAAATAGCTGCAGAATATAATAGCCACCAGAACTGTTCCCACTAAACCAAAATCAAGATATAGTACACCAACAAACGTAATAAAATTCGTTCCAAAATGAGTCCCAAACCGCACATCCTTTAAACTACTACAATCAAACATATATGCACCATTGGCATAGTTCTGAATAGTGTCCATAACCCCATAATTAAAAGTTAACATGGAATGTCCCAAATAATACATCATCGATTCACCAGCATCAATATTGAGTGAGCTCTCTTCAAAGCGACTTACAGTCACCGCAATAAAGTAGATCAAAATCAGAGGAATAATTATCGAGACAGCAATTATCAATGTTCGTTTCACATATTTTGGCAAGATATCTTTCATCATTAAGTAAACGATTGCAAAATTCGCAAACAAAGCGACCATACCTCCCCTACTCGCCAAAGAGATAGTGGCCAATATAACAGGAAGAAATGCAGCAATCCCCAATAAAAAAAGGAAAATCTTGCTTTGTTTTTCCTTTGCCAGAAAAGAGAAAAAAAGAACCATGCCCAAATATCGAACATGAAAAAACAAATTAGTAAATTTCGAAAATAGATTACCTTCCTTTTCTTCATGAGCCATCTCATATATATCCGCCAGATCAGAAGAACGTAAACTATCTAACGCTATCGGAAAATATACAATACTACTAAATATAGCCAAAACAATATAAACTTTAGCTATAGTTCGATAAACATTATAACTAGATAGCGGATTTTCTTGAATGACAAAACAGTTCTTCATGAATGGCTTCATGAAGATTAAGATCACAATATATAAATACAGAAATGAGAAAAAAGAAAAATGCCAGAAATGAGAAGAAGCATTGTAATTAATGACACAAAAAAGCGATATCATAGCATACATGAACATTAAAAAGACTCCCACGCTTATTGTTCTATGCTTACTATATACATAGATAAAAGTCACTACATAAAGGAAACTATTAATAATAGTAACAATAAAATCATCCATTCAAACTATATAAAAGTACATCAATCAAAATGCAGTCTACTATTTTTTGCCAATCACTTTGGCAGAAACTTTAAAACCAGCAATCATTATTAAAAGTAAAACAATCTTATATTTGAAAGAAGCCAGAAGTAGTGCTTTTCTTAATAAAGTAGATTTGCTCTTCCAGTCTTGTATATAAGCACTCAGTACTTGATAATTATTTTGAGCAACAGCCTTAACTATAAGATATGAATACGATAAGTAATAATGTATAAATATTGCACTATCAAGCTGTTTTATCATACAGTAGTCAAGTATTTTTTTCAATGTATCAAGTTGTTGGGTACGTTTTCTCAACGAATAAGTAGAATTACAAATAGACCCTTCGCGTACTACATAATAATAGCATCCCACCTCTGAAATAACCAATGACGAAACACATTGTGCAATTTCAGGTAAGATATATCCATCTTCAAACAATCGACCTTCGGTAAACCTTGAATATAAGAATATATCAATTTTGTAAATGCATCTCCATACCGCACAATTATACTTGCTCGAAAACAAATAATTAAGTACATCATTTTTATTAAGCAAAACTTGTGGATCATTTTTATAAAGGACATTATCCGTATCAGAATATTTACAATATGGCAATATCATCATATCAATATCCGGGTTTTTTTCCAAGAATTCCATATTAGCTTCATAAAAATTACTAGATATGAAATCATCACTATCGATAAATGATACATAATTACCTTTTGCTACTTTCAAACCGGCATTCCTTGCGCTACTTAATCCGCCATTCGGTTTATCTACTATAACAATTCTATTGTTTGTGACTTCATAGCGTTGGCAAATGCTCAAACTATTATCAGTACTTCCATCATTCACCAAAATTAATTCAAAATTCTTAAATGGTTGAACCAAGATACTATCAAGACATCTTTCTAAGTACTTCTCTACATTATAGACAGGTACAATTATCGATAAGAATAAGTTCATATTTTGCTATTTAATATTCTCTTTAACAATCCATAATTTTCTTCACTACATCATTAAATTGCTCAAAACTAAACTGTTTACTCTTCAAGAGCGAAGCCACTTTCATTGATTGAAGTGTTTTCTTTTGCATCAACACTTCAATTGCTGTCTTAAAACTATTAATGTCATTCTTACAAAATATAGCATTGCTATTATCACAATAATCCCGAATAGAACCTACATCACTAACAATAATAGCTAACCCCATTGCCATGCTAGTGGTAATAACATTACTTCCCACAGTATCATCCATAATATTCAATGAAATATCCGATTTACACATCAAATTCCTTAGTTCATCCTCAGAAACAAAACCAAATAATTGTATATCATCCGATCGTTTAAAACACCCATCCAATGGCAATTTTCCCTTACAAATTATAAAACGGACCCCCTCAACATTATTCACAATATCTGCCAGTAATCTAAAATTTCTTCTCATAGCTCCCATTACAATAACAGTAGGTTTTAGAGTTGGCTCTGAAGTTTTAATTTGACAATAATAACTAGAATCAACATAGTGTTTTATAGTAAATACTTTACTTTTAGACACTCCCATTTCAACAAAATATGCTGTTAAAGAAGAACCAAACGTTAGTAGATAATCAACTTGTTTCCCCCACTTTAAAACTTGATTTTGTGAAAAAAAAGACTGCAATGACAATGGAGTGAGATGAGCTAATGCAATTCTTTTGACTTTAGGTCTAAACAATTTAAATGTTTTAGCTATTCCTAATTGGGAATAAGTAGGTAACAAATACTCTAATAGAATAACACTATCTTCATTTCTAATTTTGATCAGTATAAAAAATGTAATAAACAGATGATACAAAGGTATCCATATTCTATCAAAAATATAAGCCTTAAAAATTCGAAAATACTTATTTGAAGAGTTTACAAACATATTTTTATTATCCGGAAATATTATTAATTCATACTTTCCTGGATAGTTTTCTTTCAATAGCTTACACATATGCTTCATACCAGCATGATTGCCATCAGTATTCTTCCAATTTTGACAAAATATATAATTCATAAAAATAATTTTAGATTTTACTATTTTAACAGATTAACAGTTGTCCAATGCAGTTTTCAAAAACGTAATTGATATATTTTGATATTTTGCAATGCATTTCTCTACTTCAATCCAATCTATTGATAAACATCGATCAATACGTGTGGAAGTCAGTTCTTGTGATGATTCAATCATTAAATCCATCAATCCAAATATTTCTAGTAATGAAGTAAAACGCGCTAAACCACGAAACCTATTTCCCATCACAATAAAAGGTTTTCTGAAAATAATAGAGAAAATACATCCATGATACGAATCTGTGAAAACAAAATCAGCATCCTTAAAAGCTTTCAACCAGTTCTCAACGCTAGGCATTGTGGAAGTATTCAATTGGATAGAATAGGCTTTTTTCTGCAAGTCAGACTCTAATTTTCGAACGATAGAACCCTTTTCCGAAGTCATATCAAGTAAATAACAAAATAAGTTACCATTAAAAGCTACTGATTCTGAATCCCCTATCAATTTATCGTAATCTGCTTGACATAGAAGCAATGTAGGATCCAAAACGTGTACCGGAGGAACAGTTTGCCATTTATAGACATCACGAATCAGACCTATAGCAGAGGACTCACGTATTGAAACCGCATGAAACAACTTCAACAAATCACCACATATCTGAATTTCACTTGCTGAATATTCAGCTTTATCTGTTCCAAAAGAAGCTGCATAGCTGATCTTTTTACATGCAGTATTTTTCACAAAATCCAAATAATAATTCTCTATTGGATGAACATATAGAGGACGCCAAACTTGATCAGAGCCTACTATTACAGCGTCAAAGTGCTGCAATTTATCCAATCCTTTAACAGATCTAATTTCAGAAGTTCTAGGAGCTATGTATTTCTTAAAAAAAGGATTTATATTGCTATTTACTTTCTTTTTCCCTAAAATGAGTCTTAAAAAAGTTTTTATCTGACCTTTAATTATTTCTTTTTTCTTTTTCTCTACAAAATCAACTTTATCAATGTATGTAACATCATGCCCTAGGCTTTTAAGTATAGATAATAAAGCATAACATTGGAGTACCCAACCATAATTTGTATTTTTATGAAGAGACAATAAACCTATTTTCATCATTTCCTAAGTATAATTTTTATTTTGCTATTCAAAAGATGACCTAACAGCCGCAATATATATTCCACACAGATAAATATTTAACACAAAGTATCTTTATAGTTAAAATAACCACTCAGCATCTTTCAACTTCGGATACAGTCTATCCTTTTCGCTCAGCAAAACTTTATCCATCGGTATTCCCCAATCAATCCCAAAATCCAGATCATTCCATGCTATTGCTCCTTCATTTTGCGGTGTATAGAAATTATCGCACTTATACTGAAACAATAGTTCGTTAAACATTCACTTAACCTTTATGTGGCAGTCACCGCAAACTTAACTCCCTCTTGCCATAACCTCCGATTTATTTCCTTGTCAGACTTAATCCCTAACACAGAAATAAGTCGTTGCATAAGAAAAAGATTGTAGCACAGCATCTTTACAAAAGCCATGACAACACGGTTCCTTCTTCAAAGGCTTTCACTTTAACTATATTCACACTGGTGAGTGAGGTATTAAAATGAAAGTGTAGCTTATCCAAGTCCCGGCTTTGACAATCTGTAAAGCCAACTATAAGCAAGGAAAGCCATAATACAAGGTATCAAGTATTCTATGTCAGTAAAATAACGATCAAAGAAAAGTGGCAGAAAAATAAATAAGTTTTTCAACTACTAATGGGGGACGGAGAAGTAAAATCAGATTTTTCATTAGCCAATAAGTGCCCTATCATTATACACTGATAATCAACAATATAAGCTTTACTTTTAAAGTATTTTTGAGGTTTACAGTGATACATCCTCCAGAACGAGGCACTCACATTTCTTGCCACCTAACATAGGGCATCGGAGCGCGACGCCTTTTTTCTAAGAATTATTTTCAAGAATTCTGTCTATTTGAACCACACATCCAAAAGTAACTTTTCCATGGCATAACGGCATTCACTATAACGCTCTTCATCCGTATTCTCCCGCAGATAACGGAAAATACGTATATAATAACTTATACTAATGTCTCGCCAGCTATTACCTGGTAATAAGTACGTTTACTGATTTCGCAGTTCGTACAGAGTTCTTGAATTGTAATGTCAGAAACATAGCAGAGAAGGGCAATGCTATTGCCCAAAGTTTTGTAGGTATAAACTACTTTTTTCATATTTTTCTTTAAATAAATGTTAATATTTAACGCAAAGTACCAACATGGTGGTAACGCCGCTAATTTCTTTCTCAATACCTTCACCGCAGATTTTAAAACAACAAGCAATGAAAGCACTAAAAACAACCATTTCCATTACAGAACTGCAAAAAACAATTAAGATATGGAGAAGTCGAAAAATAACAGACTCCACTATACCCAAACTGCTCGATCTGTACCTCGGAATGACTGCTTACATGAATGATAAGCACATCTATCCGGTAGAGAACTTCTACGACATCAAGATGTCACTGAGATTTTCCACCACCCAATCGCTCATCGAAGCTGTAAAGACAAGTCAGTCTTTCAAATTCATTGTGGACGAGAATCAGAAGCAGATTAAAGCCTTTTATTCTCCACTATGCCACGACGAAAATTCTAAATTAGAGACAAAAGAGGATAACAAAAGATCCGAATCATCACTAAATTTACCACAAGCTTTTGCGCAAACTCTTGCGGTGGATAATATATATAATATATATACTAAAGGGAACTCTTCTGACGAAGAGCTTTCGCCTAAAGGCGAAGCAACTTTAGAAGATAAATCTTCGAAGAAAGATATTATTACAGAAGAATCTTTGGCTGCTGCCAAAGAGTTTTTCCATCTCATTAATGAGAATTCGTCACAAAAGGCGCAGATATTGACACCACTCATCAACTGGTTCCAAATACATGAAAGACTTACCCGAAAACACGCGTGCGAAAATCTGGTCTATCTGGTCAACGAATTGCTGATTCCCTATTTCGCAGGACAGGCACGGTTTATGAAATCAAACCATACCGGACGACTTTGCTGGTTGAGTAATCTGCTGAAGTCAGCGCACGGACAGCATTTGCTGAATGATGCGGCACGAGGCAGTAGGCAGAAACGGGAACAGGTGGCCCTGGAAACGAAGAAGAATCAACGCGACAATCATCCGGTCAATGGGTTTGAATGGACAGACCCGGAGACGGGAATGAGATTCTACGACGACAAGGATGAAGGGGCAGTGAATATTCCTGCTGATGCGGAGGCAAGACCTTCCGAAAATGCGGTTTGGAATGTGCTGAGCAAGGAATGGGTTTTACCTACCACCTCCCCCTGCGGGGACTCCCCCTTCCGGAAGGAGGAGAATTGAGATAGTTCTGCTTATAAAATCTACATAAATCATAATTTATAAATCAAAAATCATATTGAAACCATTTTATTATCTTTCTGACTTCCCCGAACGTAAGAACGCGGGACAGAATTTCGTTGCCGAATGTCCCAAATGCGGGAAAAAACATCTTTCAATTTCCAAAAAAACCGGAGCCTTCCACTGCTTCTACGCCGGATGTGACTTCAACGGAAAGCTGAAGGACTTCTGGGAAGAACGGCCGTACAGCGATTCATCATTTACCGGCAACACCGGCGGAAACTATACAGGGACAAGCAAAATTACTCACTACACCGGTAAAGGGAATGATGCAGCATGTAGTAACAGCTCAACAATCAACGGAAAAAGCACATCGGAAGTACCCATGATTCCCGAAGATTATAAAAAGCTCTCACCCGAAGTATTTTCCAAAATTAAATCCTTGACCAATGATCCGGAAACGAATGATCAGGATCAGTTGGCAGCAAGACGGTACCTCGCAGACCAAGGCATTTCGTTGGAAAAAGCAATCGAAGCTCATATCGGATGTCTCACACACCGCTGCTTTGGCAAGGACGATGAGAAAAAAGCCACCGGAACCCAGTATCACTGCATCGCATACGTAAACTATGTGAACGGACAACCTGTAAATACCAAATACCGTTCGTGTGATCCGTCGACTATTAAAACAACAAGCGACGGAAACGCAGTCGGTACAGAAAATCCCGTCTGTTATACCAAGTTCTGGAGCCAGGACTCACCAACCACACCTTGCGCACCTTATAATATCGACTGTATCAATCCTCTACGGGTATCCGAAGAGCATATTCCACGACTGATTGTCACCGAGGGCGAAAAAGATGTACTTACTCTGCTAGAAACCGGTTACCCCTATGCTATCAGTGTCCCCAAC
>OHTD01000614.1_pt1 | contig 18401 bp, 10 predicted proteins | sample 1578871 | NCBI WGS metagenome assembly OHTD01 (sample SAMEA3879574, study PRJEB24766) | human gut metagenome | biome: human-associated habitat; feature: feces | place: USA | collected 1985/1987 | reverse complement strand
ATCTTCAGTACTTCATCCATGTTTGCTTCGAGTTCTTTGTCTACGTGAGCCATATCTGCCTTCGGGAAATCACACAGATGTACGCTTTCTGGTGCAGTCTTGTCAATGCTGCATACCAGGTTGCGGTAGATGTCTTCTGTCATAAACGGAATCATCGGTGCAGCTGCTTTTGAAACATTTACCAGAGCGGTGTAAAGTGTCATGTAAGCATTGATCTTATCCTGCTCCATGCCTTTTGCCCAGAAACGTTCACGGCTGCGGCGTACATACCAGTTACTTAAGTCGTCTACGAACTCCTGAAGGTACTTTGCCGCCTCCGGAATCTTGTAGTTTGACAGGCACTCATCCACTCCTGCCACTGCTGAGTTGAGCTTTGAAAGAATCCACTTGTCCATTACTGCAAGCTTATCATACTCAAGGCTGTATTTTGTAGCATCAAAATTGTCGATATTTGCATAAAGAACGAAGAATGCGTATGTGTTCCAGAGTGTTCCCATAAACTTACGCTGTCCCTCAAGCACGAGCTTTCCTGAAAACTTCTTTGGAATCCATGGAGCTGATGCTGTGTAGAAATACCATCTGATGGCATCTGCACCGTATGTCTCAAGTGCATCAAACGGATCTACAGCGTTGCCCTTTGACTTGGACATCTTCTGTCCGTTCTCATCCTGTACGTGTCCAAGCACGATTACATTCTCATAAGGGGCCTTGTTGAAAAGGAGTGTAGACTCAGCCATGAGTGAATGGAACCATCCACGTGTCTGGTCAACTGCCTCTGAGATAAACTTGGCCGGGAACTGCTTCTCAAATACTTCCTTGTTCTCGAATGGATAGTGGTGCTGTGCAAATGGCATGGCTCCTGAATCAAACCAGCAGTCAAGTACCTCAGGTACACGGTGCATATCCTTGCCACACTCAGGACACTTGATTGTCACAGCGTCGATGTATGGTCTGTGAAGCTCTACCTCTGCAGCCTTTGGATCTCCTGCTTTTTCGGCGAGCTCTGCACGGCTTCCGATACACTCTCTGTGTCCGCATTCACACTCCCAGATATTGAGTGGTGTGCCCCAGTAACGGTTACGTGAAATAGCCCAATCCTGTATATTCTCAAGCCAGTTTCCGAAACGTCCTGAACCGATAGACTCAGGAATCCAGTTTACTGTATTGTTGTTTCTGATAAGGTCATCCTTTACTGCTGTCTCCTTGATGTACCATGACTCTCTTGCGTAGTAGATAAGAGGCTTGTCACATCTCCAGCAGTGTGGATACTCATGCTCAAATTTCGGAGCATCGAAGAGCTGCTTTCTGCCGCTTAAGTCCTTTAATACCTCAGGATCAGCATCCTTTACCCACATACCGGCAAACGGAGTCTCGGCTGTAAGCTCTCCCTTGTCGTTTACAAACTGTACAAATGGAAGGTCATAATTTCTTCCGACATTGGCATCATCCTCACCAAATGCAGGAGCGATATGAACAATTCCTGTACCGTCTGACATAGTAACATATGTGTCACATGTCACGAAAAAGCCCTTCTTGCCCTGCTTATCGGCAACCTGCTTAGCGCAGTCATAAAGCGGCTCATACTCCTTGTACTCAAGATCCTTTCCTTTGTATGTCTCAAGCACCTCATATGCCTTCTTGCCTGCCTCTGCGTCCTCTTTTGAAAGAAGCTGTGAGAGCACCTTGTCTGCAAGTGCCTCTGCCATATAATATGTATAGCCATCAACAGCCTTTACCTTTACATATGTGTCATTAGGGTTCACACAGAGTGCCACGTTGCTTGGAAGTGTCCATGGAGTTGTGGTCCATGCGAGGAAATATGCATCCTCTCCTACTACCTTAAAACGTACTACTGCTGATTTTTCTTTAACTGTCTTGTAGCCCTGTGCCACCTCCTGTGCAGAAAGCGGTGTTCCACAACGAGGACAGTAAGGAACAATCTTGAAGCCCTTGTAAAGAAGTCCCTTGTTCCAGATTTCCTTGAGAGCCCACCACTCTGACTCAATGAAATTGTCGTCATATGTGACGTATGGATTGTCCATATCAGCCCAGAAACCTACTGTGTTGGAGAAATCCTCCCACATGCCCTTGTATTTCCATACAGACTCTTTACACTTCTTGATGAATGGCTCAAGTCCGTAGTTCTCAATCTGATCCTTGCCGTCAAGGCCGAGAAGCTTCTCCACCTCGATCTCAACAGGAAGTCCGTGTGTATCCCAGCCTGCTTTACGTGGCACATATTTGCCCTTCATGGTCTGGAATCTTGGAATCATATCCTTTATGGTACGTGTCTCAACATGTCCGATGTGAGGCTTTCCGTTTGCTGTAGGAGGTCCATCATAGAATGTGTATGTCTCTCCTTCTTTTCTGTTTTCCATAGATTTTCTGAAGATATTGTTCTCTCTCCAGAACTGCTCTGTCTTCTTCTCGCGTTCAACGAAGTTCATATTGGTGTCAACTTTGTTGTACATGACTATCTCTCCTTATTCTATATTGTTCGTGAACATCCCAACATGCACCTCAAATTCGACTCTTACGAGGCTTCCTTGTGGCTTACTCCACTAGAATTTTCGGTTTATGGAATATTCACAAAAAAAGGCACACATTCCTGTAATTAGGAACGCGTGCCTGATACGTCTATACCACCTATTACAATGTACTTAAGGGAAATACCCTTGCATACCCGCCCCTGTAACGTAGGGAATACGTCAGAACCTACTCTCGCAACGCTGTATGGCGATTTTAGCCTGCGGCTCAGAAGTGATTTTCAAAACGGCTCTACTCATACCGGCTCTCACCTGCCCCAGCTCTCTTTGACTTTCCTGCCATCTCTACTGTCTTCGTCACTGCCTTTTACTAACTGTGTTTAAGTATATAACTGAAAAGCCACTGTTGTCAAGATGTAATTGATTCTGTAATAATTTGATAATAATTAACTCTAATAAATGCCATCATAATCAAAATTCTGATAATCAAAATCATCATAATCATAAGAATCATAATCATAATCGTAATCCTCATAGGAATCGTCATCATTATAATACTCATAACCATTGTCAAAGCCCTTCATGAACTCCTTTTCTAAATCTGTGCTTACATTTGCGCCTGCCACAACCCAGAATATGATGCTGACTATAACTGAGATGGCTGCTGTTGCTATACCAACTATACCAAACACCTTGTTGTTGCCCTTTATGATATGTATAATACCAAAAATGATAGCAAGCAGAGCTGTCACATAATTGATGCATGTACAAAACAGTACAATAGATGCGATTCCAAGTACCAGAGAAGCTATACCAAAGCCATTGCTGTTCTTTGGCGGCTGGTTGTATGGATTAGCTCCATACTGTGGCTGATTGTATGCTGTCTGTCCGTATGCGGTCTGATTGTAGCCACCCTGTCCGTTTGGCTGCTGGCCATACTGCGTCTGTCCGTAAGCTGACTGATTAAATGAGCCCTGAGCATATGTGTTCTGGTTGTATGTACCCTGGGCATTTGGATTCTGATTGTATGTACCCTGGGCATTTGGATTCTGATTGTATGTACCCTGATTTGCATAACCATATGCACTGCCCGGATTATTGACATATCCGTCTGTGTTGCCTGTCTGGTCTGATGACTGTCCATGTGCATTCCCACTTTCCTGCTGGGATACAGACTGATTATATGTGTCTGTCGGCTGACTGTATGTGTCTGAGCCATTTGCTGTTCCTGAAGGCTGACCGAATACACCTGTATTGTCCGGTGTGCCTGACGACCGGTTGTCATTGTTCATATAATTGTTATCGTCCATAACTTCCTCCATATATCCTATTGTTTATGTAGCCATTGTGTTATTGTGTTAGAAATATTTTATCATATATTACAATAATGTAAATATTTTTATCATAAAAAATATATAAAAATGGCAGGAGCAAATGCGCTCCTGCCGTAAAAAACATATTACTGCTCTTAGAAATCAAATTTCTGACTAAGCTCTTCCTCACTCTCCTCAACAGAGTTTTTGAGGTCATCCGCAAGCATATAGATATTTTCCAGTACCTTCTTGCACTTTGCCATGCTCTCGACAGTGGTATCAGCCATACGAAGTCCCTCTGTTGAAGAAGCTGCGACCTCTTCTCCTGTAGCTGAAAGGTGTGTGATATTGTCTGATATGACTGTTGTTGAATCAAGAATCTTTTTGATACTCTCCTCAGCCACATTGATATCCTTCATCAACAGCTCAACGGCCTCTCCCATGGCATTAAACTTGTCTCTTGTATCGTCGATAAGCTCATTCTGCTTCTCTACCGATGATACTGAGTTCTCGATACTCTCGTTGGCACGCCTTGTGTCCTCATTGAGCTTGTTTATAATCTCTGTAATATTGGCTGATGCATCCTTTGTCTGCTCTGAGAGCTGTCTGATTTCATCTGCAACTACCGCAAAGCCCTTTCCTGCTTCACCTGCCCTGGCCGCCTCAATTGAAGCATTGAGAGCAAGCAGATTTGTCTGGTTAGAAATATTGATAATCGACTCAACAAAGCTCTTTACTTCCTCTACCTTAGCTGTAAGACTCTGGATAACTGACACTGTAACATTGCTTGCCTCTGCCACGTTGTGTGCCTGCTCCTTGAGTTCTTCCACAACATCAGCTCCCTGCTTTACGGTCTCATCAGTCTGGCGTGAGGCATCTATCATAGCCTTGATTCCACTTTCTGCATTGTCTGTATTTCCATGAATATCAACACACATAGCTGCCTGCTTCTGGATAGCCTCCGCAGTGCTCTCTGTGCTGTCTGCTATCTCCTGGATCGAACTATGGCTCACCGCAACAGACTCATCGAGATCATTTAACATGGTCATAGCCTCGTCAAAGTGCTTTGAAATATTCTCCGCAACCATTACCATCTTCTTATTGCTGTCCACCTGTGCCATAGCAGATTCTTTGATTTCTTCCATATTTTCATCGAAGAAATGGGTAAGAAGAATCGTGATGCTGTCTGACGCATATCCCACAAGTACAAGTACAAAAACTGCTATCACATCATTCTGAAGAACTGTACCCCCTATTCCAAGCTGCATTACAAGCCTGATGACGCTGGATATGATTATTACTGCGTTCATCACCATCATCATCTTTATATCCAGATATATCATCGCTGCAATAACAAGCGGCAGGGCATATGTCCATGTACCGATTGTTGAATTGATCAGTGCGATAATAAAATATCCTGCTGTCATGGCGCTTACAAGTATAAGTGCACCGGTTCTGCTGTCTCTTTTTGTAATAAATGCAATTACAGCTATTACTATTACTGCTATTGCCGCAACAAGCTGTATACTTATCCTGGTAATATCAGCATCTTTTGTCCCAACTGCTGCAAATAACGTAAATGCTATATATGCAAATACTATGATTACCGCCAGGAATACACGTTTGTTGGCTCTGTTATACTGTTGACTATTCATAAAATCCCCCTTCTTTTGTTTGAGTTTTTAGAGTAGCTTTATTATACAACATTTTTTTATAATAATCCACTACTATTTAGTGCCAACGTACCATTTTTCTCATTTTGCTCCTGATTTGAAGAAAATTCTCCTTTCAAATAAACATTTACACCAAAACACCCGGCAGTTATCCTGCCGGGCATCCTGTAAAAAAATATTTATTCTTTAACTCCACCAAGTGTAAGTCCTGTAACAAAGTATTTCTGTAAAAACGGGTAAATACATATGATCGGAAGCATTGTTACAATTGTTGCTGCGGCACGAACTGAGGTAGGTGTAACTGCACCTACAGCATTTTTCAATGTTTCTGCTGATCCTCCCTGATTTGTTACAGCTGAAAGAAGCTTCATAAGCTCATACTGTAATGTAGTAAGCTTTGTATTCATACGGTTATAAAGCATTGCATCAAACCATGAGTTCCACTGTCCTACTGCTACGAATAAAGCTACTGTCGCATATACCGGTTTGCAGAGAGGGGAATAAATCTTCAGAAAAATGGTGGTATATCCTGCACCGTCAAGCTGCGCTGATTCCTCTAAGCTATCAGGAATTCCATTCATATAGGTCCTGATAACGAGCATGTTAAACGCACTGACCATTCCAGGGACTACATAAACCCAAAAACTATTGGTAAGCCCAAGTCCCTTGTACAGGAGGAAGGTAGGGATTAATCCACCATTGACATACATTGTGATAACCCAAAACAGGGATAAACCTCTTTTGAACAAAAATCTTTTTCTGCTGACTATAAAAGCAAGGATTGCATTTGCCACCAGTGCTAAGACTGTTCCAATTATTGTTCTGGCAACAGTAATATATGCTCCTGTTATAAGATTATCTTTTTGTAAAACCGTTATATAATTCTTCCAGGTAAACTTTCTTGGTAAGAGGTAAATTCCACCTCTTAATGCATCTGTACCATCATTAAGCGATATCGCAAGTGTATTAAGCACCGGATAAAGCGTTATGATCAAAAACAATACCATAATGATGCAATTTACAATTGGAAATATACTTATCTTCTTTTTCTTTTTGCTCTTTACAGAGCCTGCTGTTATATCTGCCATCGTACAAGACCTCCTTAAAACAACTGCTCTTCACCATTATGTTTGGCAATTCTATTTGCAATAAATATAAGAATTATACTTACCACACTCTTGAATATACCTGCTGCAGTACCTATTGCATAATCTCCCTGGCTTATGCCCCATTTAAGTACATAAATATCAATAGTCTGTGATACTTTCTGTATCAGACCGTTTCCTAAGAGATACTGTATCTCAAATCCTGCATTTAAAACATTACCTACATTCATAAGAAGAAGGATTATAATAGTTGGTTTGATTCCCGGCAGTGTTACATACTTGATCTTTGCCCAGCGTCCCGCTCCATCAATAGATGCTGCTTCGTAAAGTGAAGGATCTATTGATGTAATGGCTGCAAGATATATGATTGCATTCCATCCTGTTTCTTTCCATACATTGGCAAATGCCACTATCGGCCAGAAATATCCCGTATGTGCGAAAAAGTTTATCGGTTGGTCTATAATATGCATATTTACAAGGAACTCATTTACAATACCTGTTCCTGAAAGCATATCGTGTAAAATACCTGTTACAATGATCCATGAAAGGAAATGTGGAAGATATGATATAGTCTGTACTACTTTCTTTCCACCCTTTGATGCAATCTCATTAAGTAAGATTGCAAATGCTATGGCTGTGACAAAAGTTACAACCAGATTGATAACGCCCATTGCGAGTGTATTTCTTATAACACGGATAAATGTCATATCCGAGAACAGCATCTTGAATTTGTCCAATCCAACAAATGCAGAATGGAATATACCAAGTCTTGGTTTGTAATCCTGAAATGCCATTGCCCAGCCAGCGAGCGGTAGATAATAGAATACAACTCCATATGCCACCATTATTGCTGCCCAGAACAGCAGCACTTTCTGACGTTTGACTTCTTTCCATGTAATTTTTGTTCTAGGTTCTCTGACCTTTTCTTTTTTGTTTTTTCTCGTTAATGACATGACACCACTCCTTAAAGGTAGCAGGCAGATAAAACGCTATTATATCTGCCTGCCTTAAATTTCATTTAAGCTTTATTTGAATTTAGCAGCCTGCTCTAATCTTGTATCAAGCTCGGTCTGTAATTCACCCAGGAAATCCTGTGGATTACATGCATTGTATTTATCCATGTATGTATCCCATGCACTGTCAAAGTCTTTTGCCATAACAACCTTTGGAAGCTCCGCATGCTTAAGCTCGCCAATCTTTGTCCAGGCTACTCCACCAGGAGTGCTTGTGTTAAAGTTGTTAGAGAATGACCACATTGGATACCAGTCTCCAGGTGCATCGTTTGTTCCAAGCATTTCAACGTATGTCTTAACACCATAGGCATCGAAAGCTTCTTGTACATCACTGTTAAGACCATCATAGAACTCTCTTGCCTGTCCATCAGGTTTGTTGGCATTGATTCCATCATCACTTGTTCCATTGTACTGTGGGAAGTATGAGTATGAGCATAAATGAGAAGCCTTGTATGCTGTATCAGAAGCCTGCTTTCTCTCATCTGCTGTTCTGTAGAACTCACCATTCTCATCTACTTCATAGTCAGTACCCTTGACACCCCAGAATCTGAGATTGTGGATATCCTGATCAAGAAGATCATTTACAAACTTCATGGCCGCATCTACATCATCACAGGCTGTTGTAACAGCAAGACCTGTTGCCTCGTTGAAAGCACCGCCTGCATTGTGCCACTGATTGTCACGACCGTCAATTGTTACAGGTACCGGAATGTAATCGCATCCCTGCTCATCAAGACCTGCCTGTTTAATTGCATCACCTGCTGTGTATGCAAAATCCCACCACTGGTCAATCATTCCAAGTACACGTCCTGTAGAAAGCTTAGAGATATATTCATCATATGTCTGTGTGAATGACTCAGGATCTACAATTCCCTTATTATACTCTTCATTGAGCTTCTTGAAATATTTAACTGCTGTATCAGATGTATTATAGTCAAGTACTTTCTTTGTATCAGGATCTACCATACATGATCCATCGTTTGGATATCCGTCAAGGAACTGTGGTGCATTCTCAAGACAGAAATATCTCCAGTCCTCACAAAGGATTGTATATGGAATATTTTCTGTTCCATCAGCCATTGTTGGATTTGCTTCATTATATTTCTCGATGAGGTCAAAATACTGATCCAGTGTCTTGATCTCCGGATAGTTAGCCCATTTAAGTACTCTTGCCTGGATCCAGAATGCCTCGTCATTGTGTGTGCAGACTTTCTCGTCTCCCTTTATGCAGCTAAACTGTGGTATCCAGTAGATATGTCCGTCATCCTGACGAAGTTTTTCCCACTCAAGATCTGTGAAAAGATTTTTGATGTTTGGATATTTCTCGATGTAGTCATCCAATGGAACAAGTGCACCTGCTTCATATAACTGCTTCTGTCCACTTGCACCTTCAATGAAATCAGGATACTCGCCACCTGCGATCATTGTTCCGATTGCCTCATCTGCTGTCTGTCCGGTAAGCCAGGTTTCCTTTACCCTTACACCTGTCTTTTCCTCGATGATCTTCTGGATTTCATTATCATCATTGATTTCAGTTCCCGGTACAGCAAAGAATGCATCAAACTCTTTCGCACTTCCAGTTTCAGTGCCACCTTTTTTGCCACTATCATTGCCACATCCGGCAAACAGTGTTGCTGCCATGGTAGCCACAAGCAGCATGCTTACAATTCTTTTTCTTTTCATATTGTAATGTCCTCCCTTTTGATAACTTAATTTTATACTTTTTAAGTTTTCAAACAATCGGAGTAACTATAGTCAAAAACAGGGTAAACTATAGTTTCTCGAAAAAACTATAATTTACCCTGTTTTGCAGTAATATATATTATTCTCCACTTTGCATCTGGCGTCTGAAACGCGCCGGTGTGCAGCCTTTTACCTGTATAAACCTGTTCACAAAATAATCCATATCATGATATCCGACTTCCTCTGCTATCTGTATTATCTTCTTATCAGTCCTAAGCAGAAGCTCTGCCGCCCGTTCCATCCTGTAATTGTTCAGATAATCCTTAAAGGACTGTCCGTATTTTTTTCTGAAAAGCTGCCCTAAGTATGCACTGTTTACATAATACTTCTCACTCAGGCTCTTAAGCGTGATGTTCGTGGCATAATTGTCTCTTACTTCCTTTTCTACCATACCGATCACACCTCTTGACACATTTTTTCTAAGCTGCGACAGATAATCACCATACTCACAGCAAAATCTTGTCATATGTGCACGGCTTCCCCTCTCAATACCGGTCTTAAAGCTGCTCTCACTTATGAGTCGCAAAATCTCCTGCTGATTTACATTATCATCCTGCTCACTTGCCAGGTGTATGAACTGAAACAACAGATAATTAATATTTAAGTTCATGCTTTCCCCATTCATACCCATGCTGGACATCTCATCATAAAATTTGGCAACTGCATTTCTTATCTCAACATGGTTGTTCTGTTCCACTGTCCTAAGCAGCTCATCCAGACTATCTTTACAAAGCACTATTCCATCTGCCGATATCTTTACTTCATCCTCATAGTAATATATGTTCTTTACTATGCGAAAGCCCTGAAACGACCTGAGCATACATGCATTGCCGTATGATCTGGCTATCTTTGATATATCTGATACTTTTCTTCCGACCAGCATAACTATATTCTTTTGTGTATTATCACATATATACCTTCTCAGATCCTCCAGATATTTTCTCTCGTTTTTTGCGGCTTCCTCTGCCATATAATCTGAGAATATAAAGCCTATGTCATACACTTTTTCATTTACCGATACATCAAATACACAATGTGCCGAATCAGCCCCCAGAAAAGCAACACAGCTTTCGTACATCTTGCGCTGTAAGCTTCTCATATCACTATCGAGTATCTCATCACCTGCCGGAAACTGCTCCACCTGTATCTCAACATACCTTGCTCCACCCTCACACCTCATATTTTCTTTTACATAGTTCAGGTTTACTTCATCATATTTGCCCCGTATCAGAGATATCAGGTGTCCTGCAAGGTATGCCTGTTTCATCTTTTTGTTATCCTCGTCGATCTTGTTTTTCTCGTTTTTGAGCACAAGAACCTTGTTTAGTACCTTAAGCAGCATCTCCTTGTCCACCGGCTTTAGTATGTAATCCGTACAGTCATTCTGCATAGCCTGCTGCGCATAGCTAAAATCTGCATAACCGCTTAATATCACAAAATACACATCTGATTTTTTTTCTTTTCTCAAAGTCTCAAGCAGCTCAAGTCCTGTCATCTCCGGCATCCTTATATCGGCTATGACCAGATCCACATTCTCATTTTCCAGAAACTGCATGGCTTCCTTTCCATTTGAGACCGTTCCTGCTATCTCAAATCCTTCATTTTCCCAATCAATGATCACCTTAAGCCCCTGCATTATGAAAGGCTCATCATCCACCAATAATACTTTAAGCATTTTAAATCTCCTATAAATATGTTTCCGGTATTTTTATCATCACAGTCGTACCGCAGCCTTCCTCACTGTCCACATCAAATACTGCTTTAGATTCCGTTACCATTTTGATACGCAGGCAGGCATTTATCACGCCCACTCTGCCACCGGTCTTTAACATATCGATATCTGCATTTTTCATGTTACTTTTCATTTTTTCAAGAGCATCCGGATCAATTCCGCTGCCTGTATCCTCAACCTCTATATGCATGAACCCGGCTTTTTTGAATATACGCACAAATATCCAGCCCGGAGCAGCTTTACTTTCTATGCCATGCACACAGGCATTTTCAACAAAGGTTACAAGCGTAAGTTTTGGCACCTGACATTCCATGCAGTCTGCTTCTATATCTATGTTATAGTTCAGCCGCTCGCCAAACCGGTATTTCTGCAATGCCAGATAGGCTTTTACAAATTCACATTCCTTTGCAACGGTTACAGCATCATTTCCCCACTCCACATACTGTCTTTGCATGATGGCGAGTTTTTCAACCATATCAGCCGTCTCATTTTCCCTTTTAAGCAGACTGTGCATTCGTATGCTCTCAAGCGCATTAAACAGAAAGTGCGGATTTATCTGGCTGTGCAGTGCAAGAAGCTCTGCATTTTTCTGACTTACAAGCATCTCCTGCTCTTTTAGCTTATTCTTATATACAGTCTGGATCAAGTCATTTGTGCGGCTTACCATCCTGTTGTAATTTTTTATCATGCTGCCGATCTCATCTTTGCTCTCCCTGTCAGTCATAGATACAAGCTTTTCGCTGTCAACCGACTTAAACACCTTTGAAAGCTGTAATATCCTGCTCGTAAAGGAATGGTTAAAGATACTGAACAGACAAAGTGGAAAGAATACATTTATAAGCATCAGAAAAACAATAATCGGTGCATTGTGCATAAGCATGCTCCATATATTACTGCGTGTCTTAAACACATATATATCAAGATCACAGCCATACAAAGAGAGCTTCTGCCTGTATACGGAGTCGCTTATTTTCCCAATCGCCTCCAATGTCTTAAATGGTTTGTTGACTCCACTGTAGGCCCCATTTGACAGCACTATGTCATCTCCATGGCAGATAAGCACTTCATTATCATAATTCATATTCTTAAAAGTACGCATCATGCTGCCATAATTAAACTCTATCTTGAGTACCTTTTCGATATCAGATGAGTAAAAATCCAGCTTTTGCATATAAATCATACGTCTTTCATCTGACAATCCGGCTCCGCCTTTTTCATATACAAAAAAAAGTCCTCCGCTTCCCTTCTGCTCCAGTAGTCTGTAAGAATCCGTATTTCTTACAGCAGACATATCATTTACTTTTCCGCCATTTACTATTGTAGGATTGTCAGCATACAGGAAAAACACTATATTGCTCATTCCAAGTGTGTTTTCAAAAAGTGTATCCTGAAAGAAGCTCTGATACTCTGATACATACTCAGCAGAGCTTGTGTATTCCTTTGATATAAAATCATCTATGCGCTTGCTGGTATAGATACTCTTAGCTGCCTCTCCTGCGTTATTGACCATGCTGCTCAGATTATATCCCACAGCACTTGCTATGCTCGACATTTCATGTCTGCTGCTTTCTTTTTCAGCATTATTTACGATGGAAAGCACCACTGCATCAGTCACTATGAGCGGCAGCATGACACACAGTACATAAAATATGTAAAATTTTTTTCTGAGTGAATAATCATCAAGCTTTCTCTCAATGGCATTCCATATTGATTTTCTCATAAACAGTTCCTCTGAAATCACTTAAAGGAGCCGACATATGCCCGCTCCTAAAGTCTGTTTTAACTTATCATTAATTATAAAATAACATATTTATTATTAATAATCTACCCCTGTTTTCTCTCCACATCTTGCGATCTCAATGCGCTCTGTCCTCTTGCCTGTGAGCTTTGTGCTTCTGTCATCAGGCTGCTGTCCTCCTGCGGATATCTCATAAATTCCCGGCACAGCTACACAGCTTCCATCCTCTTCTATCACAGCAAAGTCCCTTGGCGAAAGAGTCAGCTTTACTTTCTTAGTCTCATATGGCTCAAGCTTTACAACCTCAATCCCCTTTAGCTGATATCCCGGCTCATACTCTGCAGCATCAACGTGCCTGATATAGAGCTGAACTATCTCATTTACAGTATATCTGCTGTCATTTGTCACATTTACAAACACCTCGACAGATTCGTTTACATCACTTTCTGCTTTATCCACTGACATTCCATCATAGTTTGTCTCACCATAATGCAGTCCATATCCAAATGGATATAACACATTCTCATTTGTATAGCGGTATGTCCTGTGAGCCATTGAATAATCCGTAAACTCCGGGAGATTTTCGGTGCCCTGATAAAATGTAACCGGCAGTTTTCCACTCGGACTATACTCTCCGAATATAGCTTCCGCAACAGCCTTTCCGCCTCTGGCTCCCGGATACCAGCTGTCTATAATGGCATCCACATGCTCTTCTGCCCAGGAAAGATCTATCGCACTTCCTGCTGACAGCACAAGTATTACCGGCTTTCCTACTGCTGCAACAGCCTCTAAAAGTTCCTCTTGAAGTCCAGGAAGCATAAGCCCCAGCTTGTCACCGCTTGCATATTCATTTCCGGCATCACCCTCTTCACCTTCTATAGTTGCATCAAGTCCAAGACACATTACGACCACATCTGACTGTTCTGCCATGATGAGGGCTTCCTTAAATCTGTCCTTTTCCTCTGCAAGTCCCTGTACTTTGTCCTTGTACAGATGGCAGCCCTCTGCATAAAGCACTCTTGTATCCTCTCCAAGATATTGCTGCAATCCCTCAAGTGGAGTGATATATCTTGATGAGGTACCATAATAATTTCCTATAAGCGCATCCCTGGAGTTGGCATTTGGTCCGATGACCGCAATAGTTTTAACATTTTTTCTGTCGAGAGGCAGGAAATTGTCCTTATTCTTTAAAAGTACAAGACTTCTTCTGGCAGCCTCCACAGAAAGCTCCACATGCTCCTTACATTCTACAACCTCATACGATATGTCCTCATATGGCGATGGATAATCCTTCATCATGCCCAGACGAATACGCACCTCCATCAGCCTTTCTACTGCTGCCGTGATTGCCTCGTCTGAAACCAGTCCCTTGTCATAAGCATCCTTAAGATGTAAAAATGCACTTCCACAGTTTAAGTCACAGCCGTTGTTTACAGCCATAGCAGCCGATTCCTCAACTGTATCCGTCACATGATGGTGTTCGTGGAAATCAAGTATTGCCCAGCAGTCTGACACCACATGACCTTCAAATCCAAACTCGTCACGCAGTATATCCTTAAGCAGTGTCCTGCTTCCGCAGGCAGGTTCTCCATTTACCCTGTTGTAAGCCCCCATGACAGCCTCAACCTTTGCATCCTTTACACATCGCTTGAAGGCATACAAATATGTATCATACATATCATGCTTTGATGCTTTCGCATCAAACTCATGTCTTATGGCTTCCGGACCGCTGTGTACCGCAAAATGCTTTGCACATGCTGCCGATTTTAAGTGATCCGGATCATCTCCCTGCAATCCCCTTATATATGCGCAGCCAAGCTTACCTGTCAGGTACGGATCTTCCCCGTATGTCTCATGTCCCCTGCCCCATCTTGGATCTCTGAATATATTTACATTAGGTGCCCAGAAGGTAAGTCCCTTGTATATTCCGTGATCACCCTTTTTTGAAAATTCATTGAACTTTCCACGACCCTCTGTTGATACAACATCTCCTATCTTTTCTATCAGGTCAGTATCAAAAGTTGCCGCAAGACCTATCGCCTGAGGAAATACTGTAGCAACACCGGCTCTTGCTACTCCATGAAGAGCCTCATTCCACCAGTTGTATTCCGGTATCCCCAGTCTTTCTATAGCCGGTGACTCATACAGCATCTGACTTATCTTCTCATCTATTGTCATCTGCGATACTAGTTTTTTTGCATATTCTATAGTTTTTTTACTCATAGTGACTTCTCCTTTAATTTATATAATGATTTTACCAGATTCATGCAGTATTTTCTTTCTACTTGTTGCCCCACAATGTCCAAAAATTGCTATTTGTGCTATAATAACTATATTCACGCAAATGAGCATAAATATCAGCCGTATGGAGACAAGTATATATGATCGAAAATCTGAATGGAATACATGAGACAGTAAAATATAAAGAAAACAGCAATGTAAAGCTTTTTATAAATGCGGAAGCAGAAGATTATCCCATTCACTGGCATACTCCCATGGAGATTATCATGCCACTTGAAGGCGGCTATACAGTGCAGATTGGGGATGATTTGGTACATCTTAATGAGAGTGATATTATCTTTATAGCTTCCGGTGTAAAACACAGGCTTATCGCACCTGACACCGGAAAAAGGCTTATCCTGCAGATTGAGTGGTCTGCTGTCTCAAAAATAAAGGAATTAAATTCCATACTTACCCTTATAGCACCTGCTATAACGCTAACCCCGGAAACTTCCGGTGATATCCACAGCAATATCCGTAAACTGCTGCTTGATATAGCAGATGAATACCAGACCGACTCATTTCTATCAGAAGCCGTGATCTACTCCAAAATGCTTGAAGTACTTGTCCTTATTGGAAGACATCATACTGCCAGCAGTTGTAATTTTAATGTCGGCAGACACAAACAGCAGGAATATCTGGAGCGTTTTCTGTCTATCTGCGAGTATATCGATACACATTGCACTGAGGACATAACACTTGATGAAATCTCAAAAATAGCCGGATTCAGTAAATATCACTTTACCCGGCTATTTAAGCAGTTTACCAATAATACCTTTTACAAATACTTAAATCAGAAAAGAATAGAGCTTGCCCTGACCCTTCTGGCTAATCCCAATATATCTGTCACCGAGACTGCAATGCAGTCAGGCTTTGCAAATCCATCCACTTTCATAAGGGTGTTCAAAGCTGAAAAGGGATGCACCCCGACTGAATTTCGCAAAATGTTTATTGGGTGAGCATTATGTATGAAAAATCTGCATAGTTATCACTATTGCTGCCATTTGATGATGCATACATACCGACCGTACAGCCCACAAAGCCACCTGCTTCTTCTGTGGTATATGGCAGCAGACTTATTTTTTCTGCGACTTTTACGCTCTTTTCGGCCGTACCTATCCATATAGATGCTTCCTGTTCCTTACAGATCATACATATATTCCACAGTGGATTTTTTTCTGTAATGCTGTACTCCATAATATCTGCCACTGCTATCTTTTTGTCAGTTCCCTTAATATGTGTAGTCACCACAAATACCAGCCTCCCGGCTTCCATTGTTATCTCAGCGCGAAGATGATTCTCATTGTTCTGGAAAAGTACAAGTCCTGCCGTCTCATTATCCGACTGTGGGATAAAACGCACTGCTGTCTTTACCGAAAACTCATAGCCCTTCTGTCTTAGTCCAAGAAATGCGCTTGTGCCAAGATCAGCGATCTGCTCTTTGTTTGTGTACAGTCTCAGTACTCCCGGATTTTCCTTAAGAGAGTAAAAAGACTCGTCGCGTTTTCCTATTCCAACCAGCCTCTTATCAGGCTTGGCTTCGCAGAAAGTTATAAAATCATTTTCTGATATCTCATCTATAAATCTGCACTCTTCAAGCGGTATATCTACCGTATCCTCAAGGTGTCCTATCCCGGGTGCTATTACCGGCCATTCGTTTTCCCATATTGTTTTTGCAATAAAGGTTTCCCTGCCCATGCTGCTGTGCTTTTTGCATGGTCTTGACGCAAGCATGACCACATACCAGTTTCCGTTTATATCATCCACCAGATCACCATGTCCTGCATAGATGACCGGATAATCCATCCCCAGATTTCTGTGTGTAAATATCGGATTTCTCGGACATCCTTCAAACCATTTAAAAAGCTCCGTGCTTCTTGCTATCGTTATACTGTGCTCCGGTCCGGTGCCGCCCTCTGCATGCATCAGATAATAATATCCGTTTATCTTGTAGATATGTGGTCCTTCCGGCCATATGCAGCCCTTTACAGCACCTTTCCATATGGCCATGCTCCTGCCCTTAAGCTTCATGGTTCCAAGATCAAGCTCCTGTATCCATATCTCCCAGTCTCCATTGTAGCGTACTCCTTCAGGGTTTGGGCGTGTGCCACAGTAATAACATCTGCCGTCATCATCAAAGAAAAGGCTTGGGTCTATTCCGACTGCTTCTTCTCCCAAATAATACGGATCAGACCACGGTCCTGCGGGATCCTGCGCTGTCACTATAAAATTGCCGCCATGCGATACATTGGTCGTTATCATATAAAAAGTTCCTTCATGATATCTTATGGTCGGTGCAAAAATACCTCTCGATATTTCTTCATTTTCCACGCATAGCTGCGATGGTCTGTCAAGTATATTGCCAATCTGCTCCCAATGAGCCAGATCCCGGCTATGAAATATGGGAACCCCCGGTGCATACACAAAGCTTGATGTCACCAGATAATAGTCTTCCCCGACTCTACATATTGATGGATCAGGATAAAAACCTGAAAGTATTGGATTTTTTGCTGTTACCATGTCTCTTACCTCTCATTCTCTATAATACATATCCAAAGCCCAGTATCGTAAACTGCTTGTCTCTGTCTTCCTCTGCAATTTCAATTCTTACAACATGATTTTCACTGGTCTTATTGTTAAATATTATTACCGCATTGCAGTGCTGCCAGTTATTGATATGTGGATCAGCCGTAAAATGATATTCTCCGTCCACATATACCTTCGCTTTTCCCACGTTTACCTCTCCCGAATCCTTAAATACAAGGAGAAGTGCCCTGCACTCCATCTCAAGCTCGAAATACGCTTTTACCCTGTTTAATGTATTTTTTGTGCCATCATACATCCAGTTATACGGGAATTCCGGAGTCAGTGAAAGCTGATTATCCATCTCAACGCTTTGCAGCTGTGTATCTGTCGAATCAAAGCCACCCTCGTCAATATATGCCTTTGCATATATATCCTTTTTGTCGAGCAGTCTTATATTTTCAAAGCTGTTTCCTATTACCGGTGCAAGATTTAGTTTTTCCTGCAATATTTTTTCCTCTGTCAGTCCCAGTTCAAATGCATCCAAACTTGCATGCCCTGCCTGATCTATTTTTTCAAAAAGATACTCTATGCAGTCTGCCATGACAGAATGGCCTGCATTGCTCGGATGAAACATATCATAGAAAAACTGATTTTTGGTTATTACCCTTCCCTCGTCATTTTTTAATGCAAACTGAGGGGAAACCGCATCCAGTACGCTTACCATAGGCAGATCATAGAGCTTTCCAACTGGGCTTAAGCGGTCTTGAAGGTTCCAGTCATTTGCAAATACG
>OHTD01000612.1_pt1 | contig 18447 bp, 10 predicted proteins | sample 1578871 | NCBI WGS metagenome assembly OHTD01 (sample SAMEA3879574, study PRJEB24766) | human gut metagenome | biome: human-associated habitat; feature: feces | place: USA | collected 1985/1987 | reverse complement strand
ATTTAAGGTTAACAAAGGTTGGAGTACAGCGGTACTCCTTTTTTTATGCCCATACTTTACAGGGAGGTTCACAAAAATGCCATTTTGATTGAAGTATTGCCAATAATACCCTATTTTTGCAATCGCCACCAAAGAAAATACCTTGTAACATTATGGAAAACAGAATGCATCGTACAGAAATTCAGATATATGTATCCCTCTTTCTCATTGTCATCTTCCTATTAATGAGCATTTCCTCATATGCACAGCAAATAATAGCCAAACAAATGCCTTTTCTGGAACAGCTGCCTTCCAATGAAGTAATAGACTTACATCAGGATCAGAATGGATTCATCTGGTTAGGGACTAAAAACGGCTTAGGGCGATATGACGGGTATCAACTCCAAACCTTTAAATCAGATTTTAATCAGCCGCATTTATTAACCGATAACTTCATCTGGTGTTTTGCTGAAGATGATAATTACCTGCTGGTAGGAACAAGACAGGGCGTTAATTTGGTGGATAAAAGCAACTATCAGATACGACCGTTCCCTGATGAAGAAATCCAGAATACATGGATAAACTTCATGTTGGTAGATAGCCGGAAAGAACTATGGATATGTACCCGTACTCAGGTTTATCACTACAACTCCGACTATTCGTTGAAGAAACGCTATGGAAATTTAATCCCGCCAATTCCCAACAATGGCATAAACTCAATATATGAAGATCATTTCGGCAATATATGGGTATGCACATGGGGAGGGGGACTGTATAAGTATCTCAAAAATACAGATACACTCATGAGTTTCCCCGCGCTCGGAACAAATAACAATCCTTTTAAAATATTCCAGGACAAAGATAACCAATATTGGATATTAACCTGGGGAGACGGTATCTACCGCTTTCATCCGGATGCAACAGAGGATAAAATGTACACGCATCAAGAAATCTTCAATGAAAAACTGCACCTGCCTGAAACCGCCTTCTTCAGTGTAGTACAAGATGATGTTTACGGCTATATATGGATATTCGGCTACCACGAACTCTATGCTTTCAAAGTGGTGGACGGACATCTGGAAAAAGTGGACCTCAGTCCGTATATGTTCGATTATAACAAAATGTTCAGCCAGATCATTAAAGACAGGGAAGGCAACCTTTGGGCCGGGGCTTATGACAGCGGGTATCACCTGCTAATGGAAAATCCTGCCATAGCTAATAACTTCCTGCCCAAACTGAAAAGACATGTAGGTTTCGACACGAATATAACCACTCTGGGTATTGACCCCAACAATGGGCTCTGGTTTAATCAGGAACGTTGGGGACTCTGCTGGTATGACATAGAACAGGATAAATTCTATGACTACTCGAATACAAATTCCGGAGTGCATAATGTAGGATATATCCTCCGTTCGAAACAGCCGGGAGAATTTTGGTTGGGATGCAGAGACCAGCCTACTCTCTACAAAGCAAAACTAAACAGTAAAAGAGAAATTGACTACCTACTGGCAAAGGACTTATATACACCAAAGGGGACTACTGGCAACATTACATCCATGTATGAAGACAGTAAGGGAAATTTATGGGTAGCTACCACCGGACAGCTCTATCTAAAACCGGATGGCAAAGACTTTATCATCCCCGAATTCTCTCTGCCCAACATTACATCTATTGCGGAAGACGGACACGGTAACATCTGGTTGGCAACCGAAGATTCCGGTTTACATAAGGTTTCTTTAGGGGATAAACTGAAACCGATTAAACAATACTCAACCCAGAATTCATCCTTACCCAGTAACAATATTGATAAGATAGTGGTCCAGGAAAACCATCTATGGATCGCCACCACTCAAGGTTCCATCCTGAGAATGGATCTCAACTCAGAGACAATGAAGGACTTCAGTAGCTCATGCGGAATGACCGGACAGTCTATTTTAGGGATGAAGCATGACAGAAATACCCTTTGGATATTAACAAATCGGCAATTGACCGCTTATGACATCCAATCCGATAAGTATATTCATTATTCAAATTCAGACGAATCCGTTCAGATAAACTCGTTCAAGAAGGACGTCATAGACTTGTTTAACGGCAAGCTTTATGCCGGTGGGCATGGTGGCTTTGTATCGATGGCTTCCTCAAAATTCCCGTCTAAGAAGATCAATTCCAATCCGGTCATCATAACAGATATCAAAGTATCCAATAATTCTTTCTTCTTCAATCCCCAGCGCCAGTCGAAAGATTTATCGACCCGAAGCGTCTGGTTGGAGCCCGAAGATAACAATCTTGAAATCTTCTTCTCCGCTCTTCAATTTACAGCAACATCGAGAATAAGATACGCCTACAAGATGGATGGCGTGGACAAGGAATGGGTATACACCGAAACCGGCAACCGATCGGCTTTCTACAATAAAATTCCTAAAGGATATCATACTTTCAAGGTACGCTCTACAGATGAATACGGCTACTGGAAAGACGACGTCACAGAACTGCGTATCTATAAAAAGCCGGCTTGGTACGAAACATGGTGGGCATACGGTACCTATATAACTCTCATCATTCTGATCCTTTATTCCATCATGTTCTATTACCTGCACAGGGTAAGACGGTCCGACCGGGTTAGATTCCAGAAAGAACTGACCAAGACTAAACTGGAATATTTCACCCATATAAGCCATGAACTGCTCACCCCGCTCACTACCATCAGTTGCATAGCAGATGATTTGGAAGAAACAAAGGCATCTCCACAGGAAGATGTACATATATTGAAAAGTAATGTGCTCCGCTTAAAACGCTTAATCCAGCAAGTGCTAGATTTCCGGAAAGTTGAAAACGACTCGTTTGTACTCACCCCTACCTATGGCAATATCAGCAGCTTCATCCGTGAAATCTACCATACAGGCATACGACCGATCATTGAAAAGAAAAACCTTCATTTCAGTCTTCACCTGGAAGAAAAAGACATTTGGGGATATATGGACTTTGACAAAATAGACAAGGTTCTGTACAACATACTCTCGAATGCGGCCAAATATACACCTGCCGATAAAAAAGTAGAGCTGAATGTATCGACTCTGCAAAAGGATAATTCCCGATTCCTCCGGATAGAGGTGCAGGATGAAGGAATAGGTATAGACCAGAAAGAAATATCCAAGATATTCACTCCATTCTATGTGAACAAAACAGCTTATGCACCTCAATCAAATGGTGTAGGGCTTTCATTAACCAAGAAACTAGTCGACTTGCATAAGGGAGACATCCAGGTAGAAAGCAGCATCGGAGAAGGTTCCAGATTCACTGTTCTAATCCCTATCGACCGGAATTATTATCCGGAAATAAAGGACATTATCGAAACCAGTGAAATACCGTCAATAGCGTCAAATGAAGCAATAGAAGAAACAGAAAAGAAGCAAGGTACGATATTACTGGCAGATGACAATGAAGAGTTCCTGCTACTGATGAAAAGAAAGTTGGCAACACACTACAATATACTCACCGCCACGAATGGGAAAAAAGCATTGGAAATTGTAAGAAGCGAAGACGTAGACCTGATGGTCAGCGACTATATGATGCCCGAAATGGATGGAATCGAGCTTTGTGAAACAATGAAACAGGACATCAATACCAGCCATATACCGATATTAATGCTTACGGCAAAAAATTCAGTGGAAGACCAGGTGAAATGTTTCAATGCAGGAGCAAACGGCTACCTGACAAAGCCATTTGAAATGAAAATGCTCAATGCACGTATTGACAATCTGATGAAGATAAACCGGAAGCGGCAAGAGATGTTCAAGATCGATACGGAAATCAATATTGTAACGCTGGATTATCAGAGCACTGACGAACAGTTCTTGAAAAAAGCCATCGAATGCATAGAGCGGCATCTGATGGAAACAGAATTTGAGATAGACACTTTTGCCTCTGAACTCAACGTTTCCAAATCCACTCTAAATAGAAAAATGAAAGCAATGACCGGTCTCTCCCCAGTAGAGTTTATTCGCAACATCCGGCTTAAACATGCGTGTACACTCCTGAAAAAGCCTTTCATTAATGTCTCCGAAGTTGCCTATGCGGTTGGTTTCAGCAATCCAAAGTATTTCACGAAGTGTTTTAAAAAGGAATTTGACGTGACGCCTACCGAATATCAGAAAAAGGAAGAAGATAAATAAACGACTTACCCGTTGGCGGAGTTTATTGCTCATCATTTTATTCCTTTCATTTTCCGTTTTGAATTCCTCCAACCAATTGCTACTTTATTATTTGCTTTCCCCTATACTACAACAAAATCCCTCTCCAGCAACAAGTGTATTTTTGACGCAGTTAAGGTATACAAATAACGCATTCCCCGCTCTGTACCCCTTTCTGCCTCATTTGAGTACTCCTCCCTGTTCTTTTCTATATTTATTTGCATCGGCCTTGAAGACCGCAAACCAATAACAAGGATAAAGAGTTTCAGTGACCAATCCTTTTAATAATAATATATATGAAAGACAAATTTCTTAAATCAATCCAAAGAAAAAGCTGGCTGTTGCTGGCCCTGTTCTTCATCAGCAGTTGTAGCAATGAAGACATCGTGAAACATCCCGTCATCACCAACAAGTATGATCCCTCAAAGCCTCAGGCACTGACCGGCTTTATCCCGGAAAAAGGAGGAATAGGTGACAAAATCATTGTTCAGGGAAACTTCGGTACAGACCTATCCAAGATGAAAGTGATCTTTGCCGATACCAAAGAGGCTAACATCATATCAAGTGACGGAACTTCTATTTACTGTACCGTACCAAAACAACCAGGCGGTAATAATTCTGTTAAAGTCGTTGTAGGCGATAAAGAGCTTACCATCGACAAGACATTTGCCTACACGCAGGTACAGAAAGTTTCTACAGTTTGCGGAACCTACAATAAAAGAGGAGATACCGATGGAAACATCTACGATGCACTATTCAATAATGTATTTGCTGTCGGTATAGTGGCAGGAGATAACATTGTAGCAGTAGAGTCGGACAAACAACGGGTACGCCTGATTTCAGAAAGCGAGAACCTGGTTACAACCCTGATAAGCGGATTCAAAGCAGGTAAACCTGCAATCAATAAAACCCGTGATAAAATGTACTTTATTGATGTCAAATCAGCTAAAGTATATATCCTGCGCCGTGAAAATAGCTGGCAGCCGGAGCTATTGCGCGAAGGTATCACCGAATTATCCGCCAACAATGGTGAAACCTGGTCCTGCATTATTGACGATGAAGAAAAATACCTCTATACAAGAAATCACCTGGGGATCTTCGTACGTATCAATCTGACAGAAAAAGATGATAGCGGACAGTACAAAGTAGAAAAACTCCTTGAACACCGCTGGGACTTTGAAGCTTGGGTTTCCGACCATTGTAGCTATCTGGCTTATAGCCGTGTAGAAGATTGCTTCTATTTTGCAGAAGACAGGACACATGCTGTATACCGGATTAAACAGAACGCTGACGGCACATGGTCGGACGAAAGATATGCCGGAAACGGCTGGCCTAACCAAACCAATACGGAAGGTTATCGGGAAGACATACAGTTTGCCTGGCCAAATGGAGTAACTGTTGACAATGAAGGCAACATATATGTAGTAAACGCAGGCGGACAATCCATCCGAAAGATATCCTACCCGGATGGCTACGTAACAATTGCTGCTGGTGGCACCATGTCGGGCGAGACTGAAACAGACGGACTCCCACTGGAATGTACATTCCTATATCCCAAAGATATAGCTATGGATTCTGAAGAAAACTTCTATATAGCCGGAGGTGCAGGATTGAATGTGCGTAAACTCGCTATAGAATAAACTCCTTCCCGTAAATCAATAAATAAACTAATATATGAAAAATAGATTTTTCCTTATACTTTCATTCCTATTGTTTGCAAGTGTGTTTCCACTTGCCGCACAGAATGGTTTCACCGTATCCGGTATTGTGATGACGGAGCAAGGTGAAGAATTACCCGGTGTTACGATTCAATATAAAAACAATCCCTCCAAAGGAGCTATCACGGATGTTGATGGTAATTTCCGCATGGACAATGTTCCCGCCAATACAGTATTGGTGTTTACCTACATAGGTTATGCACCCCAGGAACTGGTGGTAAACGGAAATAAAACCAAGCAAAAGATTGCACTGAAAGAAATTGTAAATGAGACCGATGAGGTAGTGATTGTAGGTCGTGGTACTCAACGTAAAATCTCGGTAGTAGGTGCGGTAACTAACGTAAAGGCATCTGATTTACAAGTTCCTTCATCCTCGGTAACAAACATGTTGGGAGGTCGTGTACCGGGCATCATTGCCGTAACCCGAAGTGGTGAGCCTGGCAATGACTTTTCTGAATTCTGGATTCGTGGTATCAGTACTTTCGGTGCAGGTGCATCCGCTTTAGTGTTGATTGACGGTGTAGAAGGCGACCTGAATATACTTGATCCTGCCGATATTGAAAGTTTCACCATCCTGAAAGATGCTTCCTCTACAGCTGTATATGGTGTACGCGGTGCCAACGGTGTGGTACTCGTTACAACAAAGCGCGGTAAATCGGGTAAACTGAATATCAGTGTGAAAAGTAATGTCGGGCTTTCCTATTCTGCACGCAATCCCGAATATGTGGACGGATATACATACGCACAACTGGCCAACGAAGCCTCCGTTGTACGAGGTGGACGTCCTGTATATAGTAATGCCGAGTTAAACCTGATAGAAACAGGACTGGACCCGGATTTATATCCCAATGTAAACTGGCGCGATGTCATGCTGAAAGATTATGTATGGAACAATCAGCATCACATCAGTATCAATGGTGGTGGAACGAATGCACGTTACTACATGAGTGTGGGCCTCCAACACAAGGATGCCATCTATAAGCAAGATAAAGGAATTAAAAACTATGATAATAGTGTAGGTTATAATAAATACAATTTCCGCGCAAATATCGATGCTAACCTAACCAAAAGTACTATTATTGAGCTGGGCTTATCAACAGAGATTGTAACCAACTCTTTCCCCGGATATGCCAATGATACGAAAGCCTTGTGGCAAACACAAGCCAACCTGACCCCTGTGACCGTTCCGGTACTTTATTCGGATGGTTCGCTTCCAGCCTACGGTGCCAGTGCTGACCAACAGAACCCATATATCTTACTAAACTATACAGGTTATAAGAAGAGAAATGAGACGACAAGCAGTATCCGCCTACGCCTTGAACAAGATTTTGACCAATGGATAAAAGGTCTGAAGGCGGAAGCCACCATGTCAATCAATACTTTTTCTTCCCTCTTACAGTCTCAGACAAAAACTCCCGCACTCTATTATGCTCAAGGAAGAAACAGAGATGGCTCTTTGAACCTGATAGAAAAGGTCGCTAGAACAGACGATAAATACGAATCTACCAATTCAACCACACGGAAAATCTATTTCGATGCCCGTATAAATTACAACCGTTTATTCAACGAACAGCATCGCGTAACCGGATTACTTGATTTCTATATGGAAGACTTCATTACCGGTGAAGCACAAACACTTATTGCATCCATTCCTAAAAGATACACAGGTTTAGCCGGCCGTGCCACTTATGCTTATAAAGACACTTACTTCTTGGAAGGAAACATCGGCTATACCGGTTCAGAAGCATTTGAAAAAGGACAAAAATTCGGTGTATTCCCTGCAATCTCAGCAGGTTGGGTGCCCACACAATATGAATGGGTACAGAAGAATCTGCCTTTCATCAACTTTTTTAAAATCAGAGCTTCTTATGGTATCGTAGGTAACGACCGACTTACCAATGATAACAGCATACGCTTTCCGTTCCTTTCCACCATGAAAGAAGGTAGCGGAGCAGGTATCTGGGGAAGCGGTCAAACTATTTATGAAGACCAGGAGGCTTCTCAGAATCTGCGTTGGGAGAAAGCCAAGAAGGTCGACATAGGTATTGACGGACAGTTATTTAATAATAGCGTAGACTTTACTATCGACTTCTTTAGCGAACGCCGTACAGGCATCTTCCAACAGCGTGCCAGTATCCCTGACGAAATGGGATTAGCTACATTACCTTGGGCAAATGTAGGTGAAATGAAAAGCTGGGGAGCTGATGGCAACATCTCATATACCTATCGATTCAAAAATGATATGAGTCTGACAGGCCGTGCTAACTTCACTTACTCTAACAACAAACTGCTTGAATACGAACAAAGTGGTATCAAATACCCCTATCAAGCATGGAAAGGAACACCTTGGGGGACTCAACGAGGACTGGTGGCCTTAGGATTATTTAAAGACCAGGCAGACATTGATGCAAGTCCCAAACAGACTTTCACAAGCAATGTAATGCCAGGAGACATCAAATACAAAGATATCAATGGAGACGGCAAAATTGACAGTTACGATGAAGTACCTATCTGTTATTCTAACGTACCACGCCTGCAATACGGATTCGGTTTGGAATTTCATTGGAAAAGACTAACCGTAAGTGCCCTGCTTGAAGGAGTAGGTCAAGTAAACTTCCTGTATGGAGGAAACGGCTTCCACCCTTTCAACGGTGGACAAACAGGAAACATACTCAGCATTGTGGCAGATGCCAGCAATCGTTGGACACCGGCTTCCTATTCCGGAACCAAGGACACGGAAAATCCAAACGCGCGTTTCCCACGTCTCACTTATGGAGAGAATAAAAACAATAATCAGGCATCCACATTCTGGATTGCAGACGGATCTTATGTACGTTTGAAGAATGTACAAATTATGTATGACATCACTCTACCATGCTTCAAGAAAATCGGTTTGCAAGGCTGTCAGATCAGTTTGATCGGTGATAATCTTCACTGCTGGGACAAAATTAAATTATGGGATCCAGCACAAGCGTCTGACAACGGTGCGGTATACCCACTACAACGCGTATTCACCATACAGGCAAATCTTCAATTCTAATATAAAAAACGAAATCATTATGAATACTAAATATACATTTAAAGCTCTTCTTTGCAGTATGTTCATTTGGGCGGGAGTAAGTCTTGGATTAAGCTCATGCGAGTCTTATCTGGATGTAGATTCCTACTTTTATGATCAAACTAATATCGACTCTATCTTCCAGAGCAAAGTACGTGTCAACGAATATATTAATGGAATTGCCACTAAACTTCCGAATGAGAGTAAACTGTTCACTGAATCTTCCTTCCCATTCGGTATGGCCTCCGATGAATGTTTTGCCTCTTGGCCAGAGGATTATGGCGATAGTGGTAACCGACATTCTGCAATGGCATTATTATTAGGAAACGAAACACCGCAAAGTGCACACTATAATAATTGGGTAACTTTTTACCAAGGCATTCGTAAAGCCAACATTGTACTAACCCGCATCAATGAGTGCAAAGAGCTATCGGATATGGAACGTCGTGACTATACAGGCCGCGCTTACTTCCTGCGTGGTTATTTTTACTTCAGTTTGCTACGCCAATATGGCCCCGTGCCCATTGTTCCAGACAAACCTTTTGATGCCGATACTCCGTCTGAAGAAGCTTCAGTAGAGCGAAACACTTATGATGAATGTGTAGATTATATTTGCAATGATATGGAAAAAGCATCAGAATTCCTTCAAGAAACCCGTACACAGCAGTTCCAAAATATTCCGACAAAAGGTGCAGCATTAGCTGTCATTTCGCGTTTGCGCCTTTATGCCGCAAGTCCATGGTATAACCGATATACAGACTGGAAAACCTCGGATGGACGAAACTATATCTCTCCAACCAACGACAACTCTAAATGGGGGAAGGCCGCCGTAGCTGCAAAACGTGTCATCAATATGGATAAATACAAACTTTATACGACTGCGCGTACAGAAAGAACTCAAAAACTTCCGACCAACATTCCACAGGAAAGTTATCCCAATGGAGCTGGTAACATTGATCCTTACGCATCGTATAAGACCTTGTTCGACGGTTCTGTCAATGCAGAGTTAATCCCAGAATACATTTATTATTGTGATGCCATAACTGGTGGAGACTCCCCACAGTGGTTAGCAACACCAACTGCCTTAGGAGGTGCCAACGGTATAAATCTCTGTATGGATTTGATTGATTCCTACAAAATGATAGATGGATATGACATTCACCATTCCAGCGCAAACTATCCTTACCCTGATGCTTCTCATGCAGGTGATCCGATAGATATTGCTTACAGAGTATCTGACGGCTATACCGTGGATGGCAATGTAGCCAAAGTAGATGCCTACCGTGAACCTCGCTTTTACGCAACCATAGGATATAATCATTGTATCTGGCCTGGTACCTCTTATGTGGGCAATGACCCGGTGACCAATGTGGAAGTGACTTATTACTCTGATGGTAATGCAGGCCCCCTTCCCGAATATCCGGACAACTACAACCGTACAGGCTATACCCTCCGCAAATACATCAATCAGGAAGATAACATGAAAGGCTCCAGTCGTGCCAAAACATTTGCTGTATTCCGTTATGCGGAAATCCTCCTCAACTATGTAGAAGCTTTAAATGAATTGGAAGGAAGTTATACGGATGAAGCCACAGGTATCACCGTGGCTCGCAATACAGAAGAAATAAAGAAATATTTCAATATGATACGTTATCGTGCCGGCATGCCGGGTATTACCGATGCCGAACTGAACAGCAGAGACGACATGCGTGAAGCCATCAAGCTGGAACGTAAAGTGGAGTTTGCCCTCGAAGGACTTCGCTATCACGATTTACGCCGTTGGGGCGATGCGGACGCAGCTTATAATACAAAGATTATCGGTTGGAATACCAAAGCCAGAGTAAACAACCGTACCGGATTCTACACCCGTACAATATGGGATTCAGAGAGAATACAGAAGCGTGTATTTACACAGAAGATGTACTTCTTCCCCATCCCACAGACAACGTTGGATCATAATGCAAAACTGGTTCAGAACCCAGGCTGGTAATTAACTTCAATATTAAGACAATTATGAAAAAGCATATTTTATTTTCATTAGCGATAGGTTCGCTCTTTATGCTCACCGGATGTGAGAACACCAATGTTTGGGAAGAGGAACAGTATATAAAACAAGCCTATCTGGTAGGTATCGGAGAAGAAGGAGCATTAGTGACCCGCAACGTCAACTATGCGGACGAAAGTGCAGAAACTTTCGTATCGGTAGGCACCAGCGGCTCATTGAATCCGGATGGGGACATTCACTGTACATTGGTTGAGGATCCCTCGGGCATCACTTCTTACAATCAAAAATATAAATCGAGTAAGGAAATCCAATATCAGGCACTTCCTACGGCTAATTACAACATATCTTCAATGAATGCAGTGATCCGTGCCGGAGAATCTTATACCCGCATACCTGTCGCCATCCACCCGGAAGGATTACATTGTGACTCCTTATACGCCCTTCCGCTGAAAATGGAATCTTGCAAGGAGTATCCCGTTGCACAAGCTGAAACAGTGGTTCTGTTCGCTATAAAGACCTACAACAACTACTCGGGATACTACAATTACATCGGTACCAACAACGCAGCTTCCTTTAGTTTGATTCGTAATGCCGTTGCTGTAAACAAGAATACAATTCGTATTTATTATACAGGTACTGAAGAACTGGCAAGAGTGAAAGACACCGGACTCACCATTACAGTGAACGAAGATAACACACTCAGCCTCGCCGGATGGAAAAACCTGAATGTTACGGAGGGAAGCGGAAGCTATGATCCTCAAAACAAAACATTCAGCTTTACATGCAAGGTGAATGGGAATGAAGTGGAAGCCTATTTAATATCGGCAACGGCAAGCGAAGAATAATCGTAGCCGGAAAGGATATATTCAAAACCACCACAGATTATACAGATAAAAACAGATACTTGCTTCCTCAATATAAACAATCTGTGAGTATCAGTGTAATCCGTGGTGAATTATTAATTACATAAATGAACTATTATCATGAGAAAGAAAAACATCAAAAGAGTGTTCATGTGTTGTCTCGCCGCTTTGGCTGCTAACACCTATGCCCAGAATTACAATTGGGTCAGCAGCACTGAAGGCAACACTTGGAAACAATCAAAAGTGAAATTACAACCGAGTAACGGACAGACTCCGCTCTTAGAAGTCAGCGGAACGGAAGAGGGCACCACATTCAAAGCATGGGGAACCACCTTCAACGAACTGTGCTGGGATGCCCTGAACATGCTCACCCGCGATGAACAGGATAACCTGTTGAAGAAAATGTTTTCCCCCGAAGGAGAGCTTCGCTTCAACAGAGGCCGTATTTCGATGAACGCCAACGACTATGCACGCGACTGGTACAGTTGCGACGAAGTATCGGGCGACTTCCAGCTGAAATACTTCAACATCAACCGTGATAAACTGGCTATCATCCCTTTTGTCCGTGCCGCGCAAAAGTATAACCCCAACATGACTTTCTGGACATCTCCCTGGTCACCTCCCAGCTGGATGAAAATCAACAATGACTATCCGGTTCGCAGTGACAGGACTAATAAGATGTCGCCCCTGTCTGATGTAGCACTCTATGAAGACAATACGGAGACACGCGATAACGTCTTCCCCCGGCAACTCGCAGTGAATGACTACATGATTCAGGACCCACGCTATCTGCAAACCTACGCCAACTTCTTCTGCAAATTCATCGATGCTTATAAAGAACAAGGAATTCCCATCGATATGATCATGTATCAGAATGAAGCATACAGTTATACTCCGTATCCCGGTTGTGCCTGGACAGCTGAGGGTACCGTACGTTTCAACGTAGAGTATCTGGCGCCCACATTAAAGAAACATCATCCTGAAGTAGCTCTCTACCTTGGTACTTTCAATACCAACCGCTATGACTATGTTGATAAAATACTTTCCGATCCACGCATGCCACAAAGCATTCAGGGAGTTGGCTTTCAGTGGGAAGGAGGACAGATATTGCCTAAAATACGTACCAAATACCCCCGGTACAAATACATACAGACAGAGAGCGAATGCGGCTGGGGCAGTTTCGACTGGAGAGCGGGCGAACACACCTTCCATCTGATCAACCACTACCTGGGTAACGGTTGCGAAGAGTACACCTTATGGAACAGTGCCCTTTGTGATAACGGTGAAAGTCCCTGGGGTTGGAAACAGAACGCTTTGATACATGTTGATTCAAAATCCCGTAAGGCAACTCTTACACCGGAATATTATGCGGTAAGACATTACAGCCAGTTCGTAGCACCCGGCTCACGCATTATAGCTTACAAGCCTTCAACAGAAGGAAGGACACCGGTCTTGGTAGTGGAAACTCCGGAAAAGAAAAAGGTAGTGATAGCCGGAAACTTTAATGATGAGGCTAAAAAAGTAACCGTGAAGTTGGGGAACCGTTACCTGAATGTAGAGCTCCAGCCACATTCTTTCAATACGTTCGAAGAGAAATAAATTGATAAAAGTAATCATTATCCGGGTAATCGTATCCGAATAATGATTACTTTTGCCATGAAATTCAATCGTAGTCATCATAAAAGGAGACAACTCACAATCATGGAAGAAGAACATCATTTTACGAACGTACCCTACAATTACCCCTTATGCCTCAACCGCCAATGTCCCAAAGCATCTACCTGCCTGCGGCAACTGGTAGAGCAAGAAGTACCGGACAGCGCGGAGTACTGGGTAATCATCAGCCCCAAATACCAGGCTAAACTGAAGGGTGCATGTCCCCATTATCGCTCCAGTAAAAAAGTGCAATATGCCAAAGGCTGCATGAATATCCTCGATAACCTGCCCCACAAACAAAGACAACTCGCCATAATCCATTTGATGGAATACTTCAGCCGAAGAACCTATTACCGCATCCGCAAAGGCGAACGCCTCCTCAGCCCTGCCGAACAAAGGGACGTACAGAAAATCTTAAAACAGTGCGGTGCAACCGGAAAACAAGAGTTTGACGCTTACGTAGAAGACTACGAATGGTAGCAATCTCCCATCTACAGGTTAGTGATCTCCCATCTATAGATCCATGTTTTTGCCATGCCTGTGGCACGACTGTGCCATCGTGGTGGCACAACATTGCCACGCCTATGGCACGATTGTGCCAATGCGGTGGCAAGAAGTTGGCAAAGGCTTATGGTTTCGGCAATACGGCATCCCGGCAGAATAAAGCTGCAAGGCAGCAGAATGATCAGGCAGGAGGAATACACACTCTCTTCTTAAACCAAACCCCAAACACAGGATCAGCAAGTGTGACTTGCAACAAAGCGTTTTTCAGACGGATAATATTGGCCGAAGTACCTAAATTATACTTTTGCAGCACCTCTTTACGGCTGAATCCTGAATCGACTCCATCAATAATAGCCCGCATGAAGTCTCATCATACCGATAGAATGTAAATGTATCGTTCATGTAGTCATAAACATTCAATCCTGATCGTTGTGTTCCGATCCAAAGGATAGAATCTACTATCAGCTTTCTATTGCAAGCCAAAAAAAGAAATAAAATCTCTATTCCGAATGTACAAATCCAGGTATTGAATGATTTATACCCCTAAGCTGAATGATTTATGCCAGACATAAAAGATCGATATCGCTTATATTTGCAACAATAACTCTAAATAATCATAACCCCATGAAAAATGCTCTTACACTGGCTGTTCTCGTGGCAGCCTTTCTGGTAGCCTGCCCGGCTCGGGCGCAAGTCTCATTCGGTGACGCCTCTAAATTCAACGACGGATGGCTCTTCCGGCTGACTGACGACTCAACCATCGTAAACCCCACCTTCGACGATACTCAATGGCGTAAACTTACGTTGCCGCACGACTGGTCCATTGAAGGACAATTGTCGCCCTCACTGGCCAGCTGTACAGGCTACCTACCGGGTGGAACAGGCTGGTATCGCAAGCATTTCAACATCACTGACAATGCCGCACGCCATTACATCTACTTCGAAGGAGTATACAACCGTAGTGAAGTTTATCTGAACGGTCACCTGCTTGGTAAACGCCCCAATGGTTACATCTCGTTCCTTTACGATATGACCCCGTATTTGAAAGAAGGTGACAATGTATTGAGCGTACGTGTAGACCATAGCCGTTATGCTGATTCCCGTTGGTATACAGGGTCGGGCATATATCGTGACGTATGGCTTATTGCTGCACCCGAAATACATCTTGCACAATGGGGCACAGGCTGGTATGCTACTTCTCTGACTGACCGACAGGCCACCATAGCCGTTGATATGGAAGTACAAAAACATATAGCTACCCGTGAGAAACTTGAATTCTCTGCTACACTATACGATGCTGCGGGCAAGCAAGTAGCACAATGCCGTACTCGCGTTTCCGACGGGAAAGAAGGTATCACCAAAGAAACCCTCACACTGAAAGTTAGTAAGCCTCACCGCTGGAACCTGAATGATCCCTACCTCTATACACTGAAAGCTGAATTGCTCAGTAATGGAAAGCGCATTGACGGTTGTGAAACCAATATAGGACTCCGCACACTGGACTTTGACCCTAATAAAGGATTCGCACTTAACGGCAATTGGATGAAAGTCAAAGGTGTATGTCTGCACCACGATGCCGGTGTACTTGGTGCCGTAGTGCCGCCTGAAGTATGGGAACGCCGCCTGAATAATCTCAAAGAAATAGGTGTGAATGCCATCCGTATGAGCCATAATCCGCAAGCTCCCATCGTATACGATCTGTGCGACCAATTAGGTCTGCTTGTCATGGATGAAGCTTCTGATGAATGGGAATTCCCAAAACGTAAATGGATCAAAGGATGGAATAAAGGTGAACCGGGCTTTGATGGCTCTTTTGACTTCTTTGAAGAATGGATTGAACAGGATGTTACCGATATGGTACGTCGTGACCGTAACCATCCGTCCATCTTCCTGTGGAGTATCGGCAATGAAGTAGATTATCCGAATGATCCCTATTCCCATCCTATTCTCGATGGAGCACAAATCAACCAACCTATGTTTGGCGGCTATAAGCCCGATGCACCCGACGCCATGCGTATCGGAGTGATAGCCAAACGCCTGGCAGCCCGCGTACGTGCTGTCGATACTTCTCGTCCTGTAACAGGAGCTCTGGCAGGTGTCGTGATGTCCAATGAAACAGAATATCCTGATGCTGTTGATGTAGTAGGATATAACTATACAGAAAACCGCTACGATGAAGATCATGCCACTTATCCCAAACGTGTCATTTACGGCAGTGAAAACGGTTCCGGCCTTGATGCCTGGTATGCAGTGAAGAACAAAGAATTTATCTTTGGACAATTCATCTGGACAGGTACGGATTATCTTGGTGAATCGGGAGCATGGCCTTCCCGAGGGCTCTACACCGGATTGCTCGATTTTGGTAGCTTCCCCAAGCCTCGCGGACATTTCCGTGCTTCACTGTGGAATGAGAAACCGATTACTTATATCGGCACTTATCCCATACAAGCCAGATTCAAGAACTCCCAACGTACTTTCTTGTCACCCGATGCATGGGATATCTGGAACTATGATTCCGGTCAAGAAATACGCGTAGTTTGCTATACCAATGCACCGCAAGCGCGTCTGTTGCTCAATGGGAAAGTAATAGGCGACATGAAGCCTTATGATGAAAAGAGTGGTATCATTTACTGGGATATTCCCTATCAGGTAGGCGAACTGAAAGCTGAAGGTTGCGATACCAACGGAAATATTGTTTCAAGCTATTCGATTCAATCTTCCGGTCGTCCTTATACCCTTCGGGTCAGTGCAGACCGCACTACTCTTTCCTGCGATCGTGCCACAGCACATCTCATTGTAGAAATCGTTGACAAAAATGGCACAATCGTGAAACTTGGAGACAATGATATCACTTGCACTATCGAAGGTCCGGCACGCCTGTTAGGGCTCGAAGGTTCCAATAACAGCGATATGAGCGACTATACAGATAATCATCATCGTGCTTTTCACGGTCGTTTGCTGACTTACATACAAAGTACCGGAGAGAAAGGTCAGGTCCGTGTAAAATTCACTTCACCACTCTTGCAAGGGACAGAAGTCTTGCTGAATGTCGGAGAATAGCAGATGCAAAGATAGTTCCCGCTCTCCCATCCCTTCAAAAGAAAAAGGCAGAAAACCTTTCTACAAGATTTTCTGCCTCAGCTAAAACAATCTTTCGTCTACTCCCTACTAAAAACTAACTTTCTGTACTTGAGTGTAGAAGTATTCATTCGACTTATTGGACTGCACGCCTATACGGGCAAATGCATATCCATTCTTCAGCATCTTTTCAGGTATAGTGGCAGTCATTGTCGTTTCCTGTCCCAAGACTAACCCCGACAAATCCAGTTCACCCTTATACTCGTTCTTGTTATGGTCTGTCAGGATACCCTCTCCCAAATAGAAATTAACAGACTTCACTTCGGCAGATTCCACCACCTTCTCAATGGTAAACTTTACGGTAATGGCATTGCCCGTTCCTTTCTGATAACTCTCATTCTTAATGATGAAATAAGGCTTCACAGGCACATCAACCACCGTATTGCCCTTTACCTCAATCCTTATCGTATCCATAGGCTGGTCTTCCCACGGTGCACCCGACAGACGAACCAGTTTATATTGGCCGTTGAACAAGGACGCAGAGAACGTACCGTCCTGGGCAATGTACACCGGAATCTTTGTGTACAATTCATACCCATCCTGCCACAGCTCCAACTGAGTCCCATTGGTACGAACCCCCACAGGAGCATCATTATAGACTACTCTACCGGATAGCTTTGCACTGGGAGCATCGTAATTGTCATACTCGCAACTTGCAAGCAAGAAGCATACACATGCTACTATAAATAAAATTTTTGTCTTCATCTTTATACTTACTTTTTAATGGAACGGATTCTTTACTATCTTAGGATTATTGTTTATGACAGCCTGGTCTATTGAAGAATAGTAATTAGCCATCCTAAAGAAACGGGCCTTCTTGAAACGCGTCGGACGTACTCGCTCGTAGATGAACTTGCCGTTGTCAGGATGTCCCGGACGGGAAATACGATACGGATACAGACCGTGAACAACCGCTACCGGATTAGAGTCCAAACCATCCCATACCTTATCGGCTATTCTCCAACGTTTCAGGTCGAAGTAACGATGGTCTTCAAAGGCCAGTTCCACACGACGCTCATTACGGATAATATCGTTAGTAAGCGTCTGAATACTGTTGGCAGGGAAACCGCCGTGCACTTCTCTCACTTTATTGATATAGTCCTTTGCTTCCGGCTTTTCCAATTCGAAGGCTGCTTCGGCAGCATTCAGATAGATTTCGCCCAGGCGGAACCAAGGATACCAGTTGGATGCCAACGACGGACGTACACCATCCTGCGGATTCTCGCTGACATACTTGCGGATATAGAATCCGGTGTTGCTTACATACTGGTCGTTGTCTCTCGGACCATCAGCACCAGTCAGTGTCTCACCGTCAGAATAAACCGAAGCCAAGTCA
>OHTD01000605.1_pt1 | contig 18627 bp, 30 predicted proteins | sample 1578871 | NCBI WGS metagenome assembly OHTD01 (sample SAMEA3879574, study PRJEB24766) | human gut metagenome | biome: human-associated habitat; feature: feces | place: USA | collected 1985/1987 | reverse complement strand
CTTATTTTATAGTTATTGAGGTGATTATTATTAAAATTATAAAATATGGTGCTTCTTGGTGTATGAGTTGTATAGTTATGGATAATGTTTTAAGTAAATTGCAAGAAGTTTATGATTTTGAATATGTTTCTTATGATTTTGATGTTGATAGGGATAAGTTTGTAGGTTTTGATGAAAACGAAAAATTACCTATTATTGAATTTGTAAGTAACAATAATGATGTTTTAGTTAAAATAAATGGTGAACATAGTAAAAAAGAAATTGAAAATATTTTAGTTGATTTAGGAGTAGAATTAAAATGAAAAAAATAGTAGTATTTTTAATTAGTTTATTTATATTTGTACCTGTAATTAATGCCGAAGATAAATATATTAATGTTTATTTGTTTCATAGTAGTACTTGCCCACATTGTAAGCAAGAACTTGCTTGGTTTGATGATTATTTAGATGAACATGATAATGTTAAACTTTATGATTATGAAATTAGTAATAGTGAAAATATGAATAAATACTATGAGGTTCAAAGTATTTTGGATTATAATTCAAATGGTGTGCCTTTTTTAGTTATTGGTAATGATGTTGTTATTGGTTTTAGTGAATCTCTTTCTACAAGGATAGAAACTTTAATTGATTATTATTTATTAAATGATTATGTTGATGTAGTAGGGAAGTATTTAAATGTAGATGTTTTTGTGGACAATAATGATGAAGAATCAGTTTTACCAGAAGTAGATGATGAAAATAATGAACAAAGTGAAGATTTAACAAATAATTCTTCTTTAGATGATTATGAAGTGCCTATTTTAGGTAAATTTAATGCTAAAACAGTTTCCTTGCCAATTCTTGCAGTGGTTATGGGATTTGTCGATGGATTTAATCCTTGTGCATTGTGGATTTTGATTTTTTTGATTTCTATGTTGTTTGGAATGAATGATAGGAAGAAAATGTGGATACTTGGATTAGTTTTTTTGATAACAAGTGGGTTGGTTTATTTGTTGTTCATGGTTTCTTGGCTTAATTTAGCAGTATTTGTTTCTAGTGTTAATGCTATAAGAATTATGATTGCTGCTTTTGCAACTATTTTTGGGATTTATAATATTTATAATTTTTTAAAAACTAAAAACTCTGATATTGGTTGTACAGTTACTAATGATAAAAGTAGAAAGAAGATAATGGATAAAATTAAGGTTATTTTAGCTCAGAAATATTTTATATTTTCTTTAGTTGGAATTATCTTTTTGGCAGTTTCAGTTAATGTGTTAGAATTGCTTTGTTCTTTAGGTTTACCTGTTATTTTTACTCAGGTGCTTGCTTTAAATAATTTGAGTGTTTTGGAATATTCTATTTATATTCTTATTTATATTTTGTTTTTTATGTTAGATGATATTGTTATTTTCTTTATTGCAATGAAAACATTACAAATAAAAGGAATATCTAATAAGTACACTAAATATTCTCATTTAATAGGTGGTATTATTATGATCATTATTGGTTTGTTAATGTTGTTTAAGCCTGAATTGTTGATGTTTAATTTTTAAAAAAAATCGGACTTTTTAGTTCGATTTTTTATCATTTACTTCGTATCCTAGTTTTGTTAAATCGTCTCTTATTTGATCGCTAAGTTCAAAGTTTTTGTTTTGTCTTAGTTGACTTCTTAAATTTAAAATGTAATCTAATAATTTTTCATCTGTTTTGCTTTCATTATTTTCTTGCATTATTGCATAATATATAGAGTCATGTAAATACTTTCTGCCTTGTAAATGAGTTCCTACTCCTATCAAATCAAGTTCTTTGTCAATTTCTTCCAATATTTCTTTATCATCATTTGATTCATTGTGTTTAGTATTTTCAGTGTAGCTTATATTATCTGTATACCCATTTAACAATAGTAATGTATCTATTACGTTTTCTTCCGAATAACCTTCTTGTTTTTTATAAAATATAAAATCAACTTTATTATCATGTAAATAATCATAAACAGAGTCTGTACATATGTTTGTAGTTACTATTATTTTAGGCAATATTTTTAACTTAATTTTCCTTAACTCTTTTAAAAATCCAAATCCACTACCTTTTCCATTTGTTAATTCTAGATCTAATATAATACCGTCTGGCATATTATTTTTTACACAGTTTAACGCTTCTACTTCCGAGTTTGTTATTGCAATAAATTTTATCTCACTTTTTGCTCTTTCAATTTTCTTAAATATTTCGCAAGTATTAACATCATCTTCCACTAATAATAATTTCATTTTATTCTCCATAAAAATAAATACCTCTTGTTTTTTCATATATTATCATATTTTTTCATTTTTTTCCACTAATATGTATTGTTTTTTGTCATTTTATAATTTGTTTATAATTTTAGAATTAATTTGATATTAATTTTGTGAGGTTTTTTATGAAAAAGCAAATTGGTTTAAGAATAAAAAATATACGTGAAAATATGAATATGTCAAAAGAAGAATTTTCTAAATTACTTGGTATCTCTGGTCAATATCTAGGAATTGTTGAACGTGGAAAAAGTTGCTTATCCATTGAAAAGTTAAAAAGACTTTGTGATTTAACCAATACCAGTGCTGATTATATTTTGTTTGGCAAAAATAATAATATAAAATCGGAAACTAGTAAAATATTAGAATCTTTTAGTAATGAAGAAATAGAACTTGGTTGTGAGACTTTAAAAAAATTAGCAGTTTTTATTAAAAGTATAAATTAACCTGAGTGGCTAAAACCGCTCAGGTTAATTTATTTCGTTTGTTAGTTTTCTTCAAATTGTGAATTATACAATTTTGCATATGCACCGTTCTTTTTTAATAATTCTTCATGCGTTCCTTGTTCTACAATATCTCCTTGATCCATTACAAGTATCAAATCTGCATTTTTTATTGTAGATAATCTATGTGCTATTATAAAGCTTGTTCTTCCTTTCATAAGATTATCCATAGCAGATTGTATTTGTTGTTCTGTTCTTGTGTCTATAGAGCTTGTAGCTTCGTCCAGTATCAATATTTTAGGATCTGTTAAAATAACCCTTGCTATTGTTAATAATTGCTTTTGACCTGCTGAAATATTACTTGACTCTTCATCTATTAGTGCATCATATCCTTTAGGTAATGTTTTTATAAAGTGGTGTACATGTGCAGCTTTAGCAGCCTCTATTATTTCTGTATCTGTTGCATCTTCTTTTCCGTATTTGATATTATTCTTAACAGTTCCATTAAATAGCCATGTATCCTGTAAAACCATTCCAAATACCTGTCTTAACTTTCCTCTATCAAACTTCTTTATATTTGTTCCATCAAGCAATATTGCTCCACTGTTCACATCATAAAATCTCATTAAAAGCTTAACTATTGTCGTTTTTCCTGCCCCTGTTGGACCTACAATTGCTATTTTTTGTCCAGCTTTTATATCTGCATTAAAATCATTTATTATTATTTTATCCTCATCATAGCCAAAATGAACATGTTCAAATTCCACATTGCCTTCTATATCTTTTGTACTTTTAGGATTCGCAATAGTTTTTATTTCTTCTGGTTCCTCCAAAAATTCAAATACTCTCTCCGCTGCCGCTACCATAGCTTGTAACATTCCAGAAACTTGGGCTATTTGATTTATTGGTTGAGTAAATTGCTTATTATACTGTATAAAAGATTGAATATTTCCTACTGTTATTTTGCCTTGTATAGCAAAATATCCACCTAATATTGCTACTGCTACATATCCGACATTACTTATAAAGTTGGTTACCGGATGTATTAGTCCAGATAGAAATTGAGATTTCCAACCAGATTTATATAACTCCTCACTTGCTTCTTCAAATTTGTTTATTACTACATCTTCACTGTTGAATGCTTTTACAACAGTGTGTTCTCCATAAATTTCCTCTACCTGTCCATTTACATGTCCTAAATAATCTTGTTGAGCTTTAAAATATTTTTGCGACTTAGATACTATTGTTTTAACTAAAAATGCTGCAATTGGTAGTATTATCAAAGAAGTAATAGTCATTTGCCAGCTAATAGAAAACATCATTATTAATATTCCTATTAATGTGCAAATAGCTGTTATTATTTGTGTAACACATTGATTCAAATTTTGAGATAATGTATCTACATCGTTTGATATTATTGATAATACTTCTCCATTTGTTTTTTTATCAAAATATTTCATAGGAAGTTTATTAATTTTTTCTATTAACTCATTGCGCATTTTATATGTTATTTTTTGTGCCACTCCTGTCATTGTAAATCCCTGCACTGCAGAGAATACCATGCTAATCAAATACAATGTTAATAATGTTAGAAGAATTTCTGCAATTTTTTGAAAATTAATTCCTTCTCCCCCTGATAATTTACTTATTAATCCATTATATATTTCTGTTGTTGCGTTTCCCAATATTTTTGGTCCTACAATTGAGAAAATTGTACCTCCAATTGCAAATATCATTACTATAACCACTGAAATTTTATATTTAGATAAGTAGTTTTTTATCAATTTATTTGTAGTCCCTTTAAAGTCTTTTGCTTTTTCCATTGTCATTGGTCCTTTTCCTGGTCCCATACCTCCCATTGGAGGCTTTTTTGTTTGATTACTCATATTATTCTAGCTCCTCCTTTGAAAGCTGTGATAATGCTATCTGTGAATATGTATCACAATTTTTCATAAGCTCTTGATGCTTTCCTATTCCTACAATTTTTCCCTCTTCTAGCACCACAATTTGGTCAGCATTTAGTATTGTGCTTACTCTTTGCGCAACTATAATTACAGTTTTGTTTTTAGTTTTTTCTGCTAATGCTGCTCTTAATTTACTATCAGTTTTTAAATCTAATGCTGAAAAGCTGTCATCAAAAACAAATATTTCTGGGTCTATTGCAATCGCTCTTGCTATTGATAAACGCTGTTTTTGCCCACCAGACACGTTTGTTCCGCCTTGTGCTATCTCTGATTTATATTTTTCTGGCTTTGCTTCTATAAATTCTGTTGCCTGTGCTATTTCTGCAGCTTCTTTCATCTGTTTGTCAGACATTTTAGGATTTCCATATTTTATATTTGATTCTATTGTTCCAGAAAATAGTAAGCCTTTTTGTGGAACAAAACCTATTCTTTTTCTCAATTCATGTTGAGGTACATCTTTTATATTAACTCCGTCTATTAATAGTTCTCCACCAGTTACATCATAAAACCTTGGTATTAAATTTACAATAGTAGATTTTCCACTACCTGTACTTCCTATTATTGCCGTAGTTTTTCCCGGTTCTGCTGTAAAATTAATATCTGTTAATATTTCTGCATCTGCATCTGGATATCTAAATGAAACATTTTTAAATTCAACCAATCCTTTCTTACTGTTGTCAAATTTTTTTGTATTTTCATTATCTTTTATTCTTGGCTCTTTTTCTAAAATTTCATTTATACGATTAGCAGAAACCTGAGCACGAGGTAGCATTATAGATATCATAGAAATAACTAAAAAACTTATTACAATTTGCATTGTATATTGTATAAACGCCATCATATCTCCAACTTGTATATTTCCATTTGCTACATTATGTCCTCCTACCCATATAATTAGTAAAGCCACTGAATTCATAACAAACATTAATGCTGGCATCATTAAACTCATAGCCTTATTAACAAATATATTAGTTTTCATTAATATTTTATTTGCATCTTCAAACCTTTTTTCTTCTTTCTTTTCTGTATTAAACGCTCTAATTACTGGCAAACCAGTTAGTATTTCTCTTGCAACTAAATTCAAACGGTCAACAAGCTCTTGTAGTTTCTTGAATTTTGGCATTGCTATAATAAATAATGTTAATATTATTCCTAATATACATAAAATTGCCAAACCTATTATCCAAGCCATTGAAGTATGGCTGTTATTTAATACCCTTATAAAACCGCCTATACCTACTATTGGCGCATATACTACTACTCTAAATAACATTGCAATTAAATTTTGAATTTGCTGTATATCATTTGTGCTACGTGTTATTAGTGATGCTGTAGAAAACGCCTTAAATTCCTCTATGGAAAAGCCTAAAACCTTTTTGAAAACCTTATTTCTTAGGTTTTGTCCTAACTTAGCTGCGACTCTCGATGATAAATACATTATTATTATTGCTGCAATCATACTTATTAATGCTATTCCTAACATCTGCATACCTGTAAATAGTATATAATCATTTTGTATTTTATCTAAGTCCATCCCTATTTGGGCATATTCTTGCTTTGTAGCTTGTATTGCAACTTGTTCTGTCATATTGCCAAATTTCTCGTCTATCATTTTGCTACTTTCTTCCAAAATATTATTCCTTGTTTCTTCTGGCATATTTTTAATTATTGTTAGCAAATCTGCTTGTTCTAGTATGCTTTGTTGTGCTTTAGGTGTGTTCTGTAGAATATTCTTTTTGATCTCTTTGGCTGTTTCTTCATTACTTATACTATATATTATCATTAATGGTTTTGCTATTAATGTATCAAGTTCTTCTTTCTGTTCTTTCTTTAAATTATTAAGTACATAAATATCTTGATTTTCTAATTCTGGATATTGTTTTAAATATTTTTCATACTCTTTATCCTCCATTTCTTTTTTAGAAATTAGAGTATAACAATTTAATATTTTTTCATCATCTGTTGAAAATAGTAATAAATTTTCCATTTGCTCTTTTCGTATTGCTTCTGGAGAAACATTTTGTATTCCCCCTTGTTGTATTCCAATATTAACTATTTTAGATGTATAATCTGGTAATGCTAAGTCTGTACCTGCTTGCAAGCATAGCAAAATCACTATAATTATTACTGAGATTAGTGATTCTTTTAGGTTTTTTAATATTTTTAGCATTTGCTTGTTATTCCTCCTTTTTATGTTTTAAATGATTTTAATCTTTATGTGTTGCATTAATTATATTATTGTGTTTTTTTGGTAAATTCTTTGATTTTAAAATAAACTTGTGGCCATGAATACACTTTTTCTACTTCTCCTGTTTCTATATTATTATTTGTTGTGCCAACAAACATATATGATTTTATTCCTGCATCATTTATTTCTTTACAAAATTTAAAGCAATCATCTATAAATACATCTATATTGTATTCTCTAGCTATCTTTAATTTGTCAGATGAATTTATTAATAATCTATCATATTCTATTTTGTTCTTTTTAAGCCATTCTTCTGTTAACCCCTCTACGCTCTCTATTCCATCTTGCTCATACCTTGCGGTTATAATATAAATGTTGTTTCCTTCTTCTTTTAATTTTTTTATAGTTTCTGCTACATATTGTTTTGGAGTTGCCTCTCTTAAAACTCTTTCAAAGTGTTTATACCAAAATTTTTTTAATGCTTCCTCTTCCCACTTATACATATTCTCTATTTGATCATATGTAGGTATGCTTCCTAAATTTTTAATATCCCCTGTTCCCTTCATTTCCTCAATATCATATATTTGTGAATCTGCTAACATAATTTCAAATGAATTTGACATTGTATCATCTATATCTATTCCTATATTCATACTATTTTTGTTCCTTTCTTAATAAATTTATTACATCATTTTTTTATTTTTACCACATAGCATACATTATTTTAGCATATTCTAGTTTATATTACAAATATTTTTTCCTTCATTTCAAATGAATTTCTAATATTGAAGACAAAAATAGGCGATTTTACCCGCCTATTGATATTTCAAAAAAATTTTAATTTTATCTTGCCAAACCAGTTAATATCTGTTATTATATATATTGTATTTTAAATATGCCGATGTGGCGGAATTGGCAGACGCACCAGACTCAAAATCTGGCGGGAAACCATGTGGGTTCGAGTCCCACCATCGGTACCAATAATAAAAACTATGTAATGCTTTAAAATAGCTGATTACATAGTTTTTAATTTTGATTTTAATGCAATTTTAATGCAACCCAATATTTTCTTTTTCCAAATACATATTATATTTATCATCTTCTTGGAGCTGAAATTTTTCAAAAACTGAAGCATAAGTATCCATTGTTGTAGAAATATTTTTATGTCCTAATTTCATTTGTAATACTTTAGCAGACATTCCACTTTCAATACAACGAGTAGCATAGGTATGTCTTAACATATGTGTATGTAAATGTTCTGCAATAGAATATTTTTTATTTAATCTTTGCAAATATGAATTTAGTTCATTAGGAGATATTAAATTATCTTTTTCATTATCATAAAATAATAGTCCGTATTTATTGTGAGAATCAATTTTAAAAACATTTTGTAGTATTATCTGAATAGATTTATTAATTGTTATATTTCTTATTGAATTTTCAGTTTTAGGCTTTCTACCTATAATTACTTTGTCATCTTTATCACGTGTTAAAGTTCTTTGAATACAAATGGTGTTATTAACAAGATCATCTTTTTTTAAAGCTAAAACTTCTCCAATTCTCATCCCTGTATACAATTGCATTAAGATAATTAAATCATATTTTTTATTCAGTTCTAAAACATTTATTAATTTTCTTTGTTCTTCTACGGTTAACGCTTCAACTTTTTTATTTTCTTTATCTGAATTTGGTTTTTTTATAATTTCACTATTAGCTGGATTAAATATTATATATTTTTCAGATATTGCAATTTTAAAAGCTTTATTCATCATTGAATACATTTTTTTTATAGAGCTATCAGAATAAACAGTAATAGTAGTTAAAAAATGTTTTATATCTTCTGTAGTTATTTTTTGTATATTTTTGTTAGCAAAAGTAGAATCACATTTTATTATTTGTTTTAGAGTTTCTTGATTCCTTAAATAACTTCTATCACTAATCTGGTTAGTTTTATATTTGTAATTTATATAGTTTTCGATTAATTCTTTAAATGTTATATCTTGCTTATCTATAAAAAGCCCGTTATTAACATCTACAAGAGCTTTATTCATTTTGTCTTTTACTTCTTTACGAGTTTTACCATATAAAGATTTACGATTTAATTTACCATCTGCCTTTCTGCCAGCAGTAAATTGACCAACCCATCTATTTAGTTTTTCGGAATAGAAGATAGATCCTTCTCCATTACCTCTTTTTCTCATTGCAAGCCTCCTTTCTTATGACTTTAGATTCTATTTTTATATTATATTTTTCTTCTAGTACTTTCATCAAAGCTTTATTTATTTTTTCGTAATTCATTTTATTATTTTTATGCATAAAAAAGCTCCTTTCAAAACTTATGTTCTCTTGAAAGAAGTGAAAAATAAATATATAATAAATAAAACTCTTTCAAGAGTTGATTTTGAGAATAGATAATGTAAAACTTTGGCGAGGGATACATTATCTATTTTTGTATTACAATAATATTTCATTTTTTTTAAAAATATTTTAAAAACTTGCATTTTTTAAAAAATATTGTATAATATATATAGTAAGAGTAATTCGTTCGCCGAGTTAATTACGGGTCGATAGCTTGTCTATTGGCAGTACGCATAGACGTATGGGATAACGTAATCGGGGGGATTACTCTTATTATTATGTTATTATGCAATTAAATGAATTAATGATGGAAATAAGTTAAACCATTCTATTGGAGGATAGAATTTAATGCCATAACCAATAATTTTACCTTTATAATTCCATATATTTGCTTTTAATTTTAAAACATATTCCCATTCTTGGGCTGTATTATACTTAATCGATTGTGCAAAAGAACTACAACATACATCGGCTAATTGTAAAAGATTTCTATCTCTATTATCTATAAATTTAATATCATTGATGCATTTAAAATTAATATGATGGTAATGCCTTTTACTCATTAATGCGTTTTTTAAATGTAAGTTCTTTTTCTTATTATTTTCATTTCTTGTACTTATATAAATGTTACATTTTCCTTTGTTATTACTTACATAGTAAGATACTCTTTCAATTAAATAACTCATAAAATATGGATAAATATCTTTAGATTTTAATTTATTAATTTCATAAGTGTTTATAGCTACATGAATAATTTTAAAATTTTCAGATATTAAATCATAAATGATTTGTATTTTTTTATCATATTTTAATATTTTATTCCAATGTAATTGTTCTTTTCTTCCCATATTCATTGTATTTTTAATTTTTACAATTTTATTAGATAAAGTTAAATCATATTCTTTAGGTACTATAATAGCAGTTAATATAAACCATTCGCTACCTCTTTTTATTCCTTCATCTCCACTTTCATCTATATATACGTTATATTCTGTATTATTATCCATATTATTAGCCTTTCTTTATTAAATTTTTCCTTGATAAGATATACAATTTGGTCGGGGAGTAGTTAGTTATTTTTTAATAAATTTTCATACATAGAAATATATTTTTCAACATTTTCAGGCAACATATAATCATTGTATTTTGATAATTTATTATAAAAATTTTCAATTCTTTTTTCTTTTGCTTTTTCAGTTTTTAAATTACTTATTTGAAGTAAAGTATCATCATAAAATCTATCAATAAAATCATTTATAGTTAGAACCGTTTTATCTAATGTATTGGATAAGCTAACAGAGGGAGGAGTTCCACGGAAACAGTTAAAATTTTCTAATTTAGTTAAATTTTCTAATTTCTCTAATAATAAATTATATCTTGGGAAAAACACATCGGCATTTTTAGTTGTATTTACTAAATTAGCACAATCATTCATTATTTTTAACATGCCAGAGGCATAAAATTCAGCTTCTTTTCTATTATGAACTGTAACTATGATATTATCTCCTAAATTTATATCTACTTGTTTATTAAAAAAATTTAATATTCCCATACTGTTTTCTCCTGATATTATTCAATATTTTTTTCTTCTATATTGTTTTGTAATTCATTTAAAGAATTAGCATTATAAATCATTTCCTTATATTCTGTTATTTTTGATTGATACATAAAGTCTAATCCAAATAGCAAAATTGTTATTATAATAGTAGAAATTAACAAAGATTTATTGAAATTATTTTCATAATTCCTGGAGCCTATTATTGCAAATATAATAAGTGAAACAATAATTCCAGCAAACAAGCAACCTAATAATGTAAAAATAGTATCCAATGTTATTTTCTCCTTTTCTTTCTTCTAAATTCTTCTACAACACCAATTATTTTAACTGGCAATGTTTCAATTTGTTCGTTTGTATAAATAATTGGAGAATAAGATGGATTTAATGGTTGTAGGATAATTCCGTTTTCATTTTTAAATACTCTTTTAAAAGTGCCATCATTTCCATTTACCATTACGACGCAATCGTCTCCACTTTCACAATTATCTACTTTTTCTAATATAATAGTATCACCATCTAAGTATTCAGGTTCCATTGAATTGCCTTTAACTCTTAACCCAAAATATTGTTTACCACCTTTTAGCATTTCTGCAGATATTTCTTCTGTATCTATAATATCTTCAATACATTCCATAGGTATTCCAGCAGGAATAGTTCCATAAACAAATACAACTGCTGAATTATTTGTTTCTTTATATTTAGGTGCTTCTGATTTTAAATTAAATTCTTGTTCATCGTCTAATATTTTTAAGATTTCTTCAATAGATATATTCATGCCTTGCGCAATATATTTTACAGTATCTAAAGTAGGGGCAATGGGTTTACCAGTTCTATAATCAATATCTTTTTCTAATGCTGAGATATAAGTATGACTTAATCCGCATCGTTTAGCAAAATCTCTTAAAGATAAATTATTATTAGATCGATATGTTTTTATTAAATTTCCTAAAGTCATAGAATACCTCCTAAAGCTTTATATATCATATATTGTACAGCACGCTGAACAAAAAGTCAAAAAAAATCTAAAAAAAAATGTACAACATAGTTGACAAAGAAAAATAATAGTGATATTATCTGTACAACATGATAAACAAAAGGGGGCGAAAAAATGAAAAATATAGTAAAAGAGGAAAGAGAGAAACAACAATTATCGCAAGAAGAATTAGCTAAAAAATCAGGAGTATCAAGAACGATTATTTCCGAATTAGAAAATGAAAAGACGGAAGTAATTACAAATGTTAGCTTAGAGAAAATTGCAAGAGCCTTAGGAAAAAAAGTAGTAGATATTTTTTTTATAGAATAAGTACAACATGATGTACAAAAAAGAGGTGAGAAGATGGAAACAGCAAGACCAAGAGGAACAGATAAAGCAAAAATAATAAAAGTAATAAAAACTGAGTCAATAATAGGAAGAGGAACAAAAGAGGACCCAGTAAGATTAATTTATCAATACTGGGACTTTAAAGGGAATTTATTAACTAAGCATGATACCCTGAATGAGAATGTTATTGAGAATTAACAATATCTTCAGCTTCATCAGCGTTGAGGTTATAGAGAATAAAATATAAGACAGTATCAATAAAGCGTTTCAAATCATTAACATCTTTATTCTCAAATTTTCTTATATAGTGAGTTTCATCATTACCTAACCAAACAGAAACTTTTGCTATATTTTTAATTTTAGAGTCATCTATATAGGTATTTATGCAATTACCAAGAAACATATTGACTATTTCATCTTTTTTATCAGGATGTTTATAAATGCAATAATCTTTAATCAGAAATTCTAAAGCCTTACGATAACCAATGCCAGAAATTTGATTAAGATTATATGTTTCAGCTGATAAAGCTTGGTTATATATTTCAACAAAACTAGGAAATAGGGATGCAATTTTTTCATCAAACTTTTTTGTCTTTGGAAAGATTGGTGCAAGATATTCTAGAGATGATGCTTCGTATTTGAAAGAACTATTATAACGGTTTTGACATAAAGTTTTATAAAAAGCAACAAAAGTTTTTCCACACGAAGGACACTCACAAAAAAGTGAAAATTTAGTATTATTTGAAAGCCCTTTTCCAACTATATAAATAGGAGAAATTTTAGCATTGCAGATAGGACAAGAGTTAATATCTTCAAAGGTAACATCAACAAGCATGTTAGTTGGACGAATATTCTTTTTCATAATAATTCACCTCCAATCGAGGTAATTATAATACAAATTTTGACAGAAAGGAAGTGATAAGAAAATGCAAGAAAAGAAGTCAATTCTTAATTATGAAAATTTACCAGAAACAATAACACCTTATGATTATGCAGATTGGCGAGGAATAGGAGAAAACAAAGCAAGAGAGATATTTAATAGACCTGATTTTCCTAGAATAAAAGGAACAGGAGTTAAGCAACTAGCAGATAAAAGAGCCGTTTTACTTTATGATTTAGGACTAAACGAAAAAGACAAACAAGAAATATTACAAGAAATAGCAAAACAAATTATATAGAAAGGAGGGATAAAGATGAGCAACCAACAAAAATTTGATTATTTGTTAGGAAAATTTACCAGAAAAGCAGCAACTTTTGTAGGAACAGTATTGTTTTTTGGAACAATCGAATTAGTATGTTTAGCACATATATTTTTAGGATAGAGGAGGTGAAAAAAGAATGGAATATTTTATATTACTTGCTGTAATAGGAATCTTAATAGCTTACATAGTAGTAAGAGAAACAATAGTACAAAAACAAATAAAAGAACTAGAAGAAGATTGCAATAATGCAGAGTTAAGAGCAGTAACGCATTTTCAAAAAGTAAATACAATTGAGAATTTAATAAAAGAAGAAGAAAAGAAACCTATATATGAAAGAAATAATTTCGTATTAGAACGCAAAATAAAAGAAGTAATTACAAGCGACCAAACTAGATAATTACTTCTTAAAATAAAAAAATTTCATAAATGAACCTAAAACTATTTTAGCATAGTTTGGGTAGAAAATCAAGGAGGAATAGAAATGGCTAATAAAAATGAAGTAACAATAAGTTTAGAAGAATATAAGGAATTATTATTAAAAGAAAGACCTAATGATAAATGGATATTAGGTAAAATAAGAGAATTTATAGCAGATAATTGTAAATTAAGTGGAGAAAAAATAGAGGCAAAAGACAGTTGGGATTTTGCAAGAGATTTTTTAAATTACTTAAAAATTATAGATAAAGAATTTTATAAAGAACTTATTAAAAAAGTTTATGATGCAGAAATAGAAAAAAAGAACAATGAATTAAAAATGGAAAAAGCAAGAGCTATAAAACAAGTTGATGAGGAGAGAGAAGCTGATGATTAGTAATAATTTAGATGATAAATATTATGAATTAGAAGAAGCAATATCTACACTAGAAATGCAAATAAAAGAAAGTAAAGACAAAGATGTAGTTAGTATATTAGAAAATTGCAAAGATAAATTACAAGAAGAATTTAACAACATAAAAGATGATACAGAGTCAATATGGGAAAACGAAAAAAAAGAATTAGAAAATGAATATTGGAGGAGTGTAATTTAATGGAAGAAGAAGTTAATAAAAATAAGTACTCTGAAATATTAAAAGGACTTGATTATGAACATCTTGTATATGAAAGAGCAATATTAGATAGAAAAAAAGATAATTTATACATAATGGATAAAGAGCTTAAAGAAGAGTTTAAAAGGAGGATAACAAATGGAAGCAATGTTTAGAGATTTAAAAGCTAGTGAGATAGATGTAAGAATTGCTAGTGTAAGAATAAATGGTATTAGCCTTCTACTATATAAAGATGCAAGAGTAGATATGGATATACTAGATGAAACAGTTGGCCCTAAAAATTGGCAAAGAAAACATAGTAGAGAAAATGCAAATTGTATTATAGAGATTTGGGATGATGAAAAACAACAATGGATTTCTAAAGAAGATACAGGAGTAGAAAGCTTTACACAAAAAGAAAAAGGATTAGCAAGCGATAGTTTTAAAAGAGCTGGATTTAATTGGGGAATAGGCAGAGAATTATATACAGCACCGTTTATTTGGGTAACTAATAAGAATGCACAAATACAAGATAGTAAAAGAAAAGATAAAAATGGAAATATTATATACACATGTAACGATAAGTTTATAGTAGAAAAAATACAAATTACAAATAAAGAAATAACTGGATTGGCAATATATAATGAGACATTAAAACAGAGAGCTTTTGTATATACGAAGAATACTGAAAGTAAGTAGGTGTTTAGATGCAAACTACAGGAAATATAACCGATATTAACATAGATTTTAATACACATAAACCTAAAATAACCTTGTTGTTAAATATGCAACAACCAGAAATAATAGAACAATTAAAAAATGAAGATAAATTAGATATAGACATAAAGAAATATAGAAAAAAACGTAGTTTAGATGCTAATGCTTATTGTTGGGTTTTATGTGACAAGATAGCAAAAGAATTAAGCAAAGATGGAGCTATTACAACTAAAGAAGATATATACAAAGATGCAATAAAAAATATTGGAACATTTGAGCCGATGATAGTAGAAGAAAAAGCATTTGAAAATTTTAAAAGAATATGGGAGAAACAAGGTTTAGGCTTTCTAATACAAGAAGTTACAAGAAAAGATAAGTGTGTGAAAGTACATTGTTATTATGGATCTAGTACATATGACACTAAAGAAATGAGTTTATTAATTGAACTATTAGTAGAAGAAGCAAAACAATTAAATATAGAAGTAAAAACAGAACAAGAAATAGAAAGCTTACTAAAAATGTGGCACTAATTTGTGACGAAAAATAGGAGAAAAGGTACTCTTTTATTAGTGCCACAGGTCCCCCGTAAAGGAGAAATAAATGAAAAAAGAAGAATTTTGTATTATGCCTGAATGTCCTTATTATTCTACAAAAAGATATTATGGAAGTGAAAGACATGAAGTATTTGAAGGGAGAACAGGCAATAGAGAAAAGTCAATTAGAGATGGGTTAGTTATATTTATAACACCTATAGAGCATAGAATTGGTAATAGTTCAGTACATTTAGATCCAAAAAATCCTAAATGGATAAAAGTAAAACAAATAGCACAAAAAACGTGGATGGAATATTACCATAAAACAAAAGAAGATTTTATAAAAGAATATGGAAAAAGTTATTTGTAGGAGGAAATTAAAATGAATTTAAAAAATTTATTAATACCAAAATATGATGTGCATCTTGTGATGAATGAAGGAGAATTAAAAACAAAAATAGAAGGAAATATGCCTAGTGTATTAACTGCATTATCTCATTTTATTGAAAGTTTAAAAGAATCTGGAATAGAAGAAAAGCTTATAAGATATGCAGTAGAACAAGGTTTTAAAGAAAAGAAAGATATAGATATGAAAGAAATAGACAAGAAACTAGATGAATTGATAAATAAAATATTAAAAAAATAACAACTAGGGAGCAGACATAAACAACTGCTCCTTTAATACTACAAAAGGAGGAAGCAAATGAACAAGAATAGCTTTCTAATATACACTGATTATGAAGCACAATTTAATTTGTTAACAGATGAACAATTAGGACAGCTTATAAGAGCAATAATGAAGTACGAAAAGACTGGGGAGATTCCGCAACTAGATGGAATGCTAAAAATGGCTTTCTCTTTTATTAAAACACAATTAGATAGGGATAGAGGAAAATACGAAGAAAAGTGTGCAAAGAATAGAGAGAATGCTAAAAGAGGTGGCAGACCAAAAAAACAAATGGATAATAAAAAACCGAACGGTTTTAAAGAAAACCAAACGGATGCCAAAAAACCCGATAATGATAATGAAGATGATAATGATAATGAAGAAGATGATGATGATGACAACAATAATAATGATGTTGTAAGCGACAGTTGTGTTGACGGCTTACAAAAGGTTACAAAGTTTTATGAGCAAAATATTAATTTATTAACACCTTATACAGCTAAAATTTTGGAAGATTTTACTGAAGAATTAGGACAAGATTTAGTTATTTATGCAATGCAGATAGCTATAGAAAATAACAAAAAGACAATTAGCTATATTAAAGCGATATTAAATAACTGGTCTAAAGCAAATATCAAAACATTAGAAGAGGCAAAAAGAGAGAATAAAAAGAAAGTAAGTAATGACAAACAAATAGAGCAACGTAAATATACAGAAGATGAGTTTGAGAGTTTATATGCAAATAAGGAGTGATACCGAATGAGAATACAAATTAATTGTTCCGATAATGTATCAGAAAATAGCTTAAGGTATATATTTCATAATTTATCTAACTTAATTAAAGAATATAGAGAAAATAAGACTAACATAAAGTATTTAAAGTACGTAAATGGAAGACAAACATATTATAAAGAGATTCAAGGAAATACATTTGTTAAAACTAAGATTACAATGACATGTACAGGAAAAACAATGTATTTCAAGATTAAGGAGTGATAACAAATGAAAATAAGTAATATAACAAGGCAATTAAGCTTTGAAGATATAAAGCCTAAAAAGAAAATAAGGTATATGCAAATACTAGAAAGATTACTTTATGGAAATAAGACTGCAAAAGAAATTGCAGTAGAATTATTTGATTTAGGATTTACAAATACAAGTGAAAGAAACACAACAGCACCACGTTTAACAGAACTTGAAAAGATGGGATATGTGGAAGAAACAGCAAAGAAAAATTGTGAATACACAGGTAAAGCAGTAACTGTTTATAAAATAACACAGAAAGGTTATGAAGCAGTTAATTATAATCATATTCCAAGAATAAATTAGGAGGAAAGTATGGATAAAATAAATGTTGATTTGTATGGTGGAAATAGTATATTTGGTGGAAGAGAGACACCTTTAGAAGCTGAAATTACTTATTGCGATAAGTATAAAGAATGTAGTTTTTATAAACAAGGAAAATGTTTTAGTGCAGGAAGATGGAAACCAGATTGTAAATTTGGAAACAAACGTAGAGAAATTGGATATACAAGTAGAGCTAGAAAATATTATGAATTTAAAAACAAATGGGATAATGACGAATGTAGAAGTAAACTAGAAGAGCCAGACAATATAGTTGGAAAAATTGGCGATATATTCGTTCTAAATACTGGATATTTGTATGAAGATGAAAGTGGAAGATATTACATTGATACACATTTTACTAAATCACCTTTAATTTATGTATCTAAAGAAAAATTTACAAACGATTTAATAAAGCTAATATGCGAAGCGAAACCTAGAACATTATTTGAAAATGCTGAAATAAAAAGTTATCAAGAAAAAATAGTTCCAAGATTTTTATATGAATTAAAAACAGAGTTTAAAAAAATATATGACAGCTTTATAAAAGAATATCCAGAATATGAGAACAAAAAAATAAATTTTGTTGGAAGAAAAGCATATATAAATACTTTAAAAAATGGTAGCGAGTTAGTAGATTGCCATAAGAATGTTTGGAAAATAGAAAATAAAGAAATAGTTTGTTACAACTGGAGTACGTGGTTGCCATTTGGAAGAAACAAAGGAACTGAAACAAGGATAAAAATAACAGATGAGATGACATACCAAATAACCGATAATGAGCAAGTAACTGAAAATACTAAATTTGCAGATTAAAGGAGTTACTAAATGAAACAAATAGATAAAAAATATCTTTGCTATTATTGCCTAGGTTGTAATGCAGAAGAGTTAGACAACTTTATACCTAGGCAGAGATGTAAAGGATTTGTACCAGGAATAAAAGATTGGCAAGTAAAGTGGAGAGAGGAGCTAAAGAAAAGTGGCAATAAATAGTAAGAAAAAAGGTAAAAAGGGAGAGCTATATGTAGTAAATGA